>Ga0272442_10001740_pt1 | contig 32416 bp, 24 predicted proteins | sample SSMForm2O_FD_200262 | JGI IMG/M metagenome (GOLD analysis project Ga0272442, IMG submission 200262) | Marine sediment archaeal communities from Little Sippewissett salt marsh, Falmouth, MA, United States - SSM-Form-2O | ecosystem: Environmental > Aquatic > Marine > Wetlands > Sediment ... | reverse complement strand
TGAATCACAGAGCGCGATTGTATGCACAAATTTCCGTATACGTTCATTTCTCCGGAGAGACATCCTTACAAAACAAGACTGTCCGATCCGGAAACACGGATTGGGTGGACCGTATCATTCTCAATGCAGATCAGGCAAAACAGTGGCTTGGGCGTCCGTATCCCTTAAAAAAACATCCACAGGCTTTCGGCCCGGGATCCTGGTACAAAGTGCCTATCGAAGAAGAAAATATTTACAAAATCGGCGGAAAGGAACTCCAGGAAGCGGGGGTGGAATTGTCCGATCTGGACGTCTCCTCGATTAAAATGTACAACAATGGCGGCCGTATGCTGCCAAGAGATCTTGATGAGGAACGACCGGACAGCCTGGTGGAAATACCCGTATATATTCAGGGAGGTGATGACGGACAGCTGGATGAGCGAGACGCAATCCTGTTTTTTGGGAAAGGTGCGGAAGGGTGGTCGTATGACAGTACAACGGGATTTTATTCTCACTATACGCATCTGTATGATACAAAGAATGTCTACTGGCTGACCATGAATGATGGCATTGCCGGAAAGCGCGTGACAAAAAAAGCAGCCTTAGACGGGGTTTCTTCTCAGAAGGTGACTCAGACACCAGCGTTTTATTTTTATGAAAAAGAGGAGATCAATCCCATTCATGCTGGTATACAATGGTATGCCGTAGAATTTACAAATGCGATCCAGGAAATGAGTGTCGAGGTGGAATTAACGAATCCTGTCGCATCGGATGTTTTATCATTGGCTGTTCAGGTGAAAGGCGGATTTCATTCAGCTTCTCATAAGTTCAGCTTTGATCTGAATGGCATGATATTGCCTTCGCTTTCATGGGCCGGAACCACCTCGAGACAACAGCGTATGACGCTGGAAGTTGATCAGTTCAATGCCACCAGCAATGTATTTAAAGTAAAATACAGCGGCAGCAACAACAGTGCGATTGCCTATCTGGATTGGTTCGAAATGATATACCATCAGCCGCTAAAAGCAGATTCCGATCGATTGCTGTTCAGTTCTCCGGATCAGTCTGGTGTCTATACATATCAGATCAGTGATTTCAGTAAACAGCCTCAGGTATGGAATGTTACAGATCCCGATAAGCTTGAGTCTCTGTCTGTTTATCAGGACGGATCGGTCTGGGCGTGTGTGGATCAGATTGATGTACGTTCACCCAAACGGTATGTGGCTTTTCGACCGGAATCCGCCGTATCAGTATCGGAGATAATCAGGGATGAATACGTGTCTGATTTGCGGAATCCGTCCAATGGAGCAGATATGATCATTATCACTCCGCAAATATTTTTTGAACAGGCGGAACGTTTAGAACAGATGCGTGAGAAATATGACACATTAAGCGTGCTGGTTGTGGATATCCGGGATGTATATGACGAATTTGGATGGGGATTGATCGATCCCACTGCCATTCGGAATTTTATGTCAGCAACCCTGGCCTGGAAAAACAGACCGAAGTATTTACTTTTATTCGGCGATGGCACTTATGTATTTAAAAAAGAGAGCGGGAGCGATCTTCAAAATTGGATTCCCCCTTATGAATTGGATAAAGACGATGAAGACAGTGCAAGTGCAGTGGATGATTGGTATGTTCGGGTTGCAGGGAATGATCCAGCACCGGATCTGGCGATAGGACGGCTGCCGGTGCAAACCGAAGAAGAGGCGAGAATTGTTGTTGATAAAATTATTCAGTATGAAACAGAAAATCCTTTTGGTTTATGGCGTACAGTTATAACTCTGTTGTCTGATGATGTAAGAAAGGGGAGTGAACAGAATCATTACGGTGAAAAAACACATACAGAAGCATCCGAATCCCTAGCGAACTTTACTATTCCACCGGAGATGAACATCCGAAAAATTTATCTTACTGAATATGAAGAGGTGATTCAGGCAGACGGCCGACGCAAGCCGGGCGCAAAGGCGGATTTATTCGAACAGATTAATCTGGGAACCATTATGGTGAATTATATCGGCCACGGTAATGAAAATGTCTGGGCTCACGAACAGGCACTGCTGCAACCTGGTGACCTGGAACTGTTTGAAAATCCGAGTAAATTTCCACTCATGTACGGTGCTACCTGTACTTTTGCCCGGTTCGACTTTATCGATCAGCAAAGCCTGGCTGAAAATGTATTACTCATAGAAGACGGCGGCAGTATCGCCTGTATCGGTGCGACTCGATCATGTTTTGCAGATCAGAATGAAGCACTGAACAAATCATTCATTAAGGAGATATTTCATTCCCGACCGGTGTCGAGGATAGGTGAAGCGCTTCGTTTGGCGAAAATTCAAAATTTAAGCGGCAGTACAGACCTGAACAATCAAAAGTACATGCTGCTGGGTGATCCTGCACTTCGATTGGCCGTGCCCAAAGAGCAAATTACAATGAGGGCAGTCAAGCCGGACACTTTCAAGGCATTATCCATTGTCGAGGTGAAAGCCGGTTTGGATTTTTCAGAATCGGAGTTTCAGGGAACCGGAATTCTGACAGCGTATGATTCCCGAAAATTTAAGACGTTTACATTTTATGATGATCAAAAGGAGTATGATTTAAATTATCTGATACCGGGCAATGTTATTTTCCGCGGACAGATCACTGCGAACCATGGTGAAATAGAGGCATCCTTTGTTGTGCCAAAGGATATCAGTTACGGACAGGATGAGGGCAGAATTAGTTTATATGCTTATAATGATGAAATAGACGCTTTGGGATTTCAGGATGATATTCCGGTAGGAGGCAGTGCCTCAGTTTCAGACACAGAAGGTCCGGACATATTTTTATCCTTTACAGAAAATCCCAATTTTGTTACCGGGGGACTGATCCCTTCAAATCCGGAACTGATAGCGGAAATTGAAGACAGTAAAACCGGTGTAAATATCACCGGGGAGATCGGGCACAAATTGACACTGATGCTCGATAATCAGGGTCAGCAGGATATCTCTGCATATTTTCAGTATGACCAAGACAGTTATTTAAAGGGTAAGCTGATGTATCGATTAAGCGATGTTGAGGAAGGATCACATACGCTTTCCCTGAAAGCCTGGGACAACGCCAATAATTCAACCACGGCGGACCTGGTTTTTCAAGTCGTTCCCCGAGGGGAGCTACATTTGCAGGAAGTGCTGAATTATCCCAATCCATTCGGCACATCGACACATTTTACATTTCAAGTGAGCCATGCTTCAGAAGTTGAGATCAGGATATATACAGTAGACGGCCGGATGATTCAGAGAATAAATCATATTTGGGCGGAGCCGGGATTCAACATGATTGAATGGAACGGACGGGATGAGATGGGGGACCCTTTGTCCAATGGCGTCTATTTATATAAAGTGAATGTCAGCGCAGATGTGGATGGGAAACGTGTTAAAGTGTCGAAAATGAGCAAGCTGATGGTTTATCGCTGATTGAAGATTGTGGCCAGATTCAACTGTAAAATTATTTTTCGGCTGAGCATGCATTTTTCATCACAACAACATATAAAGCAAGTTAAATAGCATTGTGTATAGCCAAACTGTAAAAGAGCATTTTGCGAATCCCAGAAATATCGGGGAACTGGAACATCCGGATGTCGTAGGGAATGCAGAAAACGAGGCAGACGGAGATCGGGTACAGCTTCATCTGTCTATCCGGAACAACAGAATTGAAGATGTACGTATCAAAGTAATGGGATGTGTGGCGGCTATTGCAGCGGCGAGTTGTTTTTCAGAGATGATTCGGGGAAAAACAATCGATGAAGCCCTGAATATTTCAAAAGAACAGCTGACAGATGCACTTGGCGGTTTACCGGGAAATAAGGTCCATTGTTCCTTAACATGTATCGATGCTCTTAATAATGCTTTTTCCAGATAAATGACGGATCTGTATTTAACCATACTGCAGCCGGTCTCGCATTCGCTTAAAGTGAAAGGATCGCGCTTCATTGGATGGGCTTCACCAGTTCATGATCGGGATGAAGCCGAATCTTTTTTACGGAATGTTCAAAAAAAATATCATGACGCGACGCATCACTGTTATGCATATCGACTCGGCATCAGAGATTCAAGCGAGTGTCGATACAATGATGATGGTGAGCCTTCTGGAACGGCGGGCAAACCGATTTTAGATGCCCTTGAGGGACGGAAGCTGACCAACTGTATCTGTGTTGTGACCCGTTATTTTGGGGGGACCAAGCTTGGGACAGGCGGTCTGGCGCGCGCTTACGGAGAATGCGCCAGGGAAACATTGTCAAAATGTAAAATTATTGAACAGTATCTTGCCGTTTCTCTGTCGCTTGTTTTTGATTATGATTTAACAGGAACGATCATGCCGCTTCTTTCCAAGTATCAGTGTCAAATTATCAATACAAAATATGGGGCAAAAACAACAATGGTAATGAGGATTCGACAGTCGCACTACCTCGCATTTCAGAATGATGTTATCAATCAGAGTGCCGGTAAAGTTTTACTCAATCCGATGAAGGAGGAGGATTAAGATTCAACCTGTTTTTTTAGGACTGGCTGTTTTGTTTTCAGCCTTCTTTTCTGGCACGGAAACAGCGTTTATTTCGGCCAGTCATGTGAAAATTGAGATTTGGATGCGTCAAAGGGTGCGCGGTGCCAGTTTGGCGGCATCCTTTTTAAAAGAGCCGGATCACTATTTAATCACGACATTGATCGGCAATAATATTGCCATGGTGGCCGCTTCTTCTTTGATGGTGTATTATATAGAAAAGAGCATTCCTTTTTTCATCAATAGCCATTTACGGGGTTTGGTCATTACCGGTATGAGTGCTTTCTTGTTATTGATTTTCGGGGAAATTATTCCCAAGGCCATTTGCCGAGATCAACCGACGACAGTCGCTATTCGAGCTTCAGTTTTACTTCATGGGCTCTATTATTTTCTTTATCCCGTGATTTTTATTGTCCAGGCAATCACACAATGGACAATTAAAGTGCTGAGCATTAATCAGGATCAGAGTCATCAGATTTTCAGCCGTAAGGAAATTGAGCGATTGTTAAGGGAAGGCCGACAGGCCGGTGTTGTTAAAGAGAACGAGCACAATTTGATTTCGCGCTTTATTCTGCGTGGAAATCTGAAAGTGAAAGATGTGATGGTGCCAAGAACGGAAATAATCGCTGTTCAAAAGAATGATCCGATAACGATTGTGAAGAAAATTTTTGAGGATACCGGATATTCACGTTTGCCTGTAATCGGCAGAAATATTGATGATATTGTCGGGGTGATTACAGCGAGGGATGTGATCTTAAAGCGTCCCAGGCGTATCAATCAAATTTTAAGGGAGGTTCTTTTTGTTCCGGAAAGCCGTAATATGGGCAGTTATCTCAGGGAAATACAGCGGTGCTCTCCGGATATGGCAATTGTTGTTGATGAGTATGGCGGGACGGCAGGCCTGATTACACTGGAAGATATCGTTGAGGAATTTTTCGGAGATATTCAGGATGAACATGATGAAGACACCAATCTTTATCGCAAAGTAACACCCAGGCAGATTGATGTCAAAGCCCGGGCGGAAATTCATGAACTGAACAATCAGCAAGGCATCACAATTCCCGAAGGGCCCTACAATACACTGGCTGGTTTTTTGATGGACAAAATGGGACGAATTCCCCGGAAAGGCGAAAAACTGGATTTTCATGAATATACGTTTACTGTTTTATCTGCCAGCCGCCGTAAGATTCATTGGGTCAGGATACATAAAAAAATCATATCAAATTTGTAAGGTAAATTTTGATTTTTACATTTTTATGATTAATTTTATAAAAGAATGCTTGAACAATTCAAAAATGATACCTATTTTTTTTATTGATTGAATGGTCATTTCCCGCGGAGGTAATATATGGCTGAATGTGTCAACAAACAGGCGAATCTTGCACGTTGCAATTGTACTTATGAGCCTTGTTCAAGAAAGGGTATTTGCTGCGAATGTATTCTATACCATAAACGGATGGGAGAATTGCCCGCCTGTTTTTTTCCTGATGATGTCGAACGTACGTATAATCGATCCATTCAGCGTTTTGTAGATTTACATCGTTAATTTTTCATTCACCATATGGTGAGGGAGATTTCATGGAACTTGGGCTAAAAAATAAAGTGGCACTGGTGGCTGCATCAAGCCGGGGCCTGGGAAAAGCCGTTGCCTGGACACTGGCCAGAGAAAATGCCAAACTGGTGATTTGCGCCAGGAATAAAAAAGCACTGGAAGAAACAGCGGATGAAATTTTAATGGAAACCGGAGTGACCGTGTTTCCTCTCGCGATTGATCTTTCAGATACAAAACGCGTGGACTGGCTGATCCGGGAGACCATGGATCTGTTTGGCAAAGTGGATATTCTTGTGACCAATGCCGGAGGACCGCCTCCCGGCGATTTTGAACAGGTGAATGAGGATGATTGGAAAAAAACAATTGATTTAACGTTGATGAGTGCAGTTCGATTGACACGAGCAGTTATCCCTGCAATGAAGGAACAAAAATGGGGCCGGATTATCCACATGACTTCTGCATCGGTTAAGCAACCGATTCCTGGACTTTTTCTTTCAAATACCATTCGTCCTGCCGTGATTGGACTGGCAAAAAGTCTGTCCCGTGAACTGGCTCCGTATCAGATTACCGTAAACGCTGTTTGCCCAGGTTATTTCGCTACAGATCGTGTGAAGGAACTTTTCAGGAATAAGGCGAAGCAATTGAAGAAATCAGCTGATCAGATTGAAAAAGACCTGATTTCACAAATTCCAATGGGACGATTGGGAAATCCGGAAGAATTCGGGCAATTGGTGGCATTTCTTGCATCGGAGAAGGCGAGTTATATCACTGGAGCATCATTTCAAATTGACGGAGGTTATGTGAAAGGATTGATGTAGTATGCGGATTGGATATCCTTTTATCAATTATACGATTGGATGTCGAGCGAATCGGACATTCCGATTAAAATCCTATTCCGATCATTATTTAAAATCAACCGTTGAATCCAACCTTGAATGCCTGTTTCATATATTAAAATATAATGTAAAGCATCATCTGACCTTTTTTCGGATTACATCGGATCTGGTGCCTTTTGCTTCTCACCCGATATGTAAATTTGAATGGATGGTTCATTTCCGTCCGGTTTTTCAAGAAATCGGAGTGTTTATTCAACAGCATCAAATCCGTATTTCCATGCATCCTGATCAATTTACTCTGATCAATGCAGAAAAGGAATCCATTTTTCAACGCAGCCAGGCAGAGCTGCTTTATCATGTCAAGATACTGGAAGCTTTGAGGGCGGATAATACAGCAAAGATTCAGATCCATGTGGGCGGCTTATACGGTAACCGGACTGCCAGTATCCGCCGATTTATACGCCGATATCATCAACTGGATGACCGTTTGCGAAAGCATTTGGTGATTGAAAATGACGATTATAATTTTTCAATCAAAGATTGTTTGACTATTCATCAGGAAACAGGCATTCCTGTTGTTCTGGATGTTTTCCACCATGCAATTTTCAACAACGGAGAATCTCTAACTGAAGCGCTGGATGCTGTTCAGAAAACCTGGAGTAACAGAGATAATGGTCTTATGATTGTGGATTATAGTTCGCAGCAGCCGAACGCCCGTAAAGGAACGCACGCAATGACTTTAGATTCTGCCGATTTTCAACGATTCATTGAAGATAGCCGTCCTTATAATTTTGATTTGATGCTGGAGGTGAAAGATAAGGAATGCAGCGCCATAAATGCAGTCAGGATCGTTCAGAACGATCCCCGGTTTTTCCCCTCTTTTTTGCTGATTGACGAGAGAACAATACCGCAGACTGTTTCATAATGGCGCGAATTTATTATGGACGAGATATCCTGATTGGTATCTGTCAGTAAATTGCCTGTTTCTGCATCTTTACCACGAGTTTGAATGATTCATTTGATGAAAGAGGAGTTGTCTTCTATGTTTTGTCATCGATGCGGTTATAAAATTGAGGTGGATCGCAAGATCGGGCGGGAAGAACTCTGCCCAGAATGCAAAACCCCGCTGCACTGCTGTCTGAACTGCCGATGTTATGATTCATTTTCTCATTGGCAGTGCCGGGAGACAGAAATCGAATATATTCAAGACAAGGCAGCAGGTAATTTTTGTGATTATTTTAAACCTTCAGACAAATATCATCCACCCGATACCAAACGAGAGGCAGCAAAGAAGCAATTGGACAATTTATTTAAAAAACAATGAACCGCTAAAGATGGTCCGGCATATGGCAATACTGTTGAATTTCTGAATAATTTTACATGTATTCCTTAAATGGAATCTTTAAAGAAAAGAAATAATGGATTATTTTCCCAGACCCAGAATTGTTGTCAGTCAATGTATCGGATTTGATGCCTGCCGGTTCGATGGTGATATGATACCGGACCGGTTTGTCGATAAATTAAAATCGTTTACCGACGTTTTACCAGTATGCCCGGAAGTCACATGCGGGCTCGGTGTTCCGAGAGATCCGATTCGAATCGTGATACAGTCCGGGAAGCGCATTTTATATCAGCCAGCAACAGGCCAGGATGTGACATCCATCATGATGAATTTTATTACCGGCTATTTTCAGAGACTTAAGGATGTGGATGGATTTATATTAAAAAGCCGGTCACCTTCCTGTGGACTAAAAGATGTGAAAATCTATATGAATAAGGAATACGGAGCTCAATCCACCCGGGGAAGTGGATTTTTCGGTCAAGCCGTTTTGGATGGTTTTGTCAATTATCCGGTTGAGGATGAAAGCTGTTTGTGTAATTATACAGTTCGAGAACATTTTTTAACAGCAATATTTACAATGGCGCGGTTCAGAATAATGAACAAGGCCCCGCGAATGGACGCTCTCTTGGATTTCCATGCCCGGCATAAGTATTTGTTCATGGCTTATAATGAAAAACAATACCGGATATTGGGCAAAATCACAGCCAATCATGAAAAAAAGAAAAGAAGAGCGGTTTTTAAGGAATATCAGACGCATTTATGTCAAGTTTTTGAGAAACCAGTCCAGACAGGGGCCATGATCAACGCCTTCATGTACGGTTTCGGGGCGATTTCCAGCCGGCTTTCTTCAGAAGAAAAACGATATTTTTTAAATACAATAGAAGCATATCGTGATGAGCAAATTCCAAGGTCTGTATTGCTTCATCTTCTTCAGTCGTGGAGTGTACGGTTTCAGAATCACCATTTGCTCAATCAAATGTTGTTTCATCCATATCCGCTTGAGCTGATTAAAGTCACCGATTCGGGTAAAGGAAAGTCAATGCATAACTGATATAATGTGTTTCTTTACTGGATTCAGAGGTGGCCTCGCTGCTTTGATAATCTGTTCAGCTTGTGTTCTATTATGAAAAACAAGAATTGAGATGTGTTTTTTGGTAATAAACACAAACAACAATTAGGTGCTCTTTATGAAATATTATAAGAAGATTACACATGCACGACAAGTTTTGGGAATTCCTGAATGTGCCACGCTGGCTGATATTAAACATCGATATCATAAATTGATGAAATCGACCCATCCCGATGTGTCGGACATGAATAAAGAAGCCAGTCAAGAAAAAAGCGCCGAGATTAATGACGCCTATCATCTTATCATGCAATATTGTGACAAGTATCGGATGTCTTTTGCTGAAGACGAAGTCAATAAATACAGACCAGCTGAAGAATTATGGTTTGAGAAATTCGGTAGCGATCCGACATGTTAAAAGTTGCTGACCGGTCCCTTTTTTATTAAACGAACCTCTCATCTTGCAAGAATCGCATTTTTTGTTTTCTATTTTAAAACCTTTTTTTTACATTACAGTTCTTTAGGAAAATATATTGAAGGAAAGACGAGTATTCGTAAAAATGAAAGCGAAGGTTTATTTCTCATCGATTCCTGCCATTGAAAGCGCAGGTGGAATGCCCAATGCCATTTCTGAATTGATGGCGGCAGCAGGTTTTCAGGAAAAATGTCAGCAGCGGGATTTGATTGCTGTCAAGCTGCATTTTGGCGAGAAAGGCAACCAGCCGCCGATTCCACCTCAGTGGATAAAGCCCATTTCTGATATGATCAAGTCACAAGGCGCCAGTCCTTTTCTTACCGATACCTGTGTGCTGTATCGAAGCCAGCGAGACAATGCGGTCAAATACCTCAGGCTGATCCAGAATTTCGGATTTACAATGGGAAAAACCGGTGCACCCGTGATGATTGCAGATGGCTTGGCCGGCAATGACGAAACAGAGGTTGAGATTGAGGGGCAAATATTTAAGAGGGTGGCAATCGCCAGTGTAGCGGCACAGGCTTCCGGTTTGATGGTTCTTTCACATGTTACCGGGCATATGGCTGCGGGTATGGGTGCTGCCATAAAAAATTTGGGTATGGGATTTGCCAGTAGAAAGGGGAAGCTGCGGCAGCACGCAGCAATGAAACCCCATATAAATAAAGCGCTTTGCACAGGGTGTCGCGTTTGTACTCAATGGTGTCCTGTCAATGCAATCCATATGGACGGAGATGTTGCTGAAATCGATTCACACAAGTGCATCGGATGTGGTGAATGTGTGACTGTATGTCGCTATTATGCGGTGAAACATGACTGGCGGACTGAAAGTTCAGATTTGCAAAAGCGTATGGCTGAACATGCATTGGGTGTGATCATTCAAAAAAAAGATAAAGTAGGATTTCTTAATTTTTTAACATCTATTACAAAAGACTGTGACTGTATCCATAAAAAACAAACACCGATTATGCCGGATATCGGTATTTTGGCCAGTGACGATCCGGTGGCAATTGATTCAGCCGGTCTTGATTTAATTCATCAGAACGCAGGAGCTACCTTGAACGAAATGGCATATCCGATTGATCCTTATGTTCAGATTCAACACGGTGAGGCAATCGGTTTGGGAACACGTCAATATGACTTAATTGAAGTATAGGAAATCCAATGCAGTCCAGCAGGACACAAAGATACAGCGGTAAAAATAATCATCGGTGGCGCACGTGGCGATGGGCAGCCTATTTTCGATTTCTAATTTGGTGGGGTGAAGAACATATGCGGAATGTGAGGAGGCGGTTTTTTCAACCGGTTTCTGTGGAACAGAGAATAAAAAAAGAGCGACTCTTGCCGGATTCGGATTGGATTTATAATGGATGCTCTGGTTTCTGCTTGGTGGGATTCTGTAATCATCGGGATTACAAAATTATTAAACTGTATTTATCTGAAAACTGAGTTCATTCTAAGGATTTATGTATATATTGATTATGATTGGAGTCAATTTATATGGAAACACTTAAAAAGTTCGACAAATTTAATGGAAGGCAGGGACCGCTGCTTCTGATTATCATGGACGGCATCGGACTCAGTGAGCGAGTCACAGGTAATGCCGTTTCAGCTGCCAATACGCCGATGCTGGACAGACTTATGAGTAACTGCCTGCATTGTCGGCTGCAGGCGCACGGCACAGCTGTTGGCCTGCCTTCAGATGCAGACATGGGCAATTCGGAAGTTGGGCATAATGCTATTGGTGCAGGCCGGGTGTTTGATCAGGGAGCACGCCTGGTGAACAGTGCCATTGATTCAGGACGATTATGGGAAGGGGATATCTGGAAAAAACTCATTCACAATGTCCAAAATCATTCAGGAGCACTTCATTTTATCGGTCTTTTTTCCGATGGCAATGTGCACAGCCACATCGATCACCTGAAAGCCATGATTGTTAAAGCCAAAGAGGAAGGGATTCATAAAGTCAGGGTGCATATTCTGCTGGATGGCAGGGATGTTGGTGAAACATCGGCTCTGGACTATATTAACCCTTTTGAACAATTCCTGGCGGAAATCAACCAGTCTGGTGTCAATTATGCCATTGCCAGCGGCGGAGGACGAATGGTGGTGACCATGGATCGTTACCAAGCAGACTGGGATATCGTAAAACGGGGCTGGAACGCACATGTCCATGGGAAGGCAGAACGATTTTCTTCTGCGAAAGAGGCGATTGAGGCCATTCGGGACCGTGAACCCGGCATTACGGATCAATTTTTGCCGGCTTTTGTAATCGAGCGCAATGGGCAGCCTGTCGGTCCTGTTCAGAACGGGGATTCTGTTATTTTTTATAATTTTCGTGGCGACCGGTCTATTGAAATCAGTCGGGCATTTGAAGAAGAGCAATTCGACAAATTTGACAGAGGTCAGGTGCCAAAGATTGAATATGCGGGCATGATGGAGTATGACGGCGATCTGCATATCCCCAAGCAGTATCTTGTTTCACCACCGGCGATCAGGAGGACAATGGGACAGTTGTTGTCCAACAGCGGTGTTTCCCAGCTTGCTATCAGTGAAACTCAGAAATTCGGACATGTGACCTATTTCTTTAACGGTAACTGGAGTGGTAAATTCAACGATCAACTGGAGACATATATTGAGGTGCCGTCAGACCGGATTCCTTTTGAACAGCGCCCCTGGATGAAGAGTGCTGAAATTACAGATCAGCTGCTTGATGAATTAAAATCGGGAAAACATCGTTTTGTACGGGTGAATTATGCAAACGGCGATATGGTGGGCCATACAGGTGTTTTCCAAGCGGCTCAAATTGGTGTGGAATGCGTGGATCTGGCCATCGGCCGGCTTTTGAAGATGATTGATATGATAAACGGCATGGCAATAATCACAGCCGATCACGGGAATTCTGATGAAATGTTTGAACTGGACAAAAATGGAGATCCAAAGCTTGGTAAAAACGGCTTGCCAAAACCGAAAACCGCGCATTCATTGAATCCGGTACCATTTATTATTTATGATCCGCAGTATAACAATGAATATCAATTGAAAAAGATGCATAATCCCGGATTGAGCAATATCGCAGCCACGTGCATGCAGCTTTTAGGATTTAATCCGCCTGAGGATTATCAAACAAGTTTGGTTGAGTTTTAAATCGATTGATGAAAGAAAAATTAGAAAAGACAATAAAAAATGCATTTCTCAGTGTAGGTGAGATATTCTACTTATGGAGGGATACGCTCCGTTACGGCTTCAGGCGGCCCTATGAGTTGAATTCGATGCTTGCTCAAATGGAGGAGCTTGGCGTCAATTCGCTTTCTATTGTGATTATTTCCTGTTTTTTTGTCGGGATGGTCATGGCCGTGCAGGTGGCCTACTCAGAAGCCAATTTTGCAGGGCGTGTCATGGTGGGAATCGGTGTGGGAGTGGCGATCACCAAAGAATTTGGTCCTCTGCTGACTGCACTTCTGGCGGGCGGGCGGGTGAGCGCCGGTATTACATCGGTGCTGGGTTCCATGACAGTTACGGAACAGGTGGATGCAATCCGGCTTCTGGGTGCAAGCCCGGCCAAAAAGCTGGTTTTCCCTCGTGTGTTCGCAGCCCTGATCATGTTTCCGCTGCTGACGGCAGTTGCTGATTTTATGGGGATTCTCGGCGGATTGGTCATAAGCCTGGTGGATATCAAAATGAGTTTCACCACATATATTTCACAGGTTGAGCGGGCAGTGACATTGGCCGATTTTTTTGGCGGCATCATGAAATCTGTTTTTTTTGCTTTTTTTGCTTCCCTGATCGGATGTTACTATGGACTTAAAGTGGAAGGCGGTGCTGAAGGTGTGGGAGACGCCACGACCCGTTCTGTGGTGGCCACGTCGGTTTGCGTAATGGTGTCGGATTATTTTTTAACCAAGCTTTTGGTGATATTTTAGGTTTGATGCCGGACGATTGTTACCGAGGCATTATTAACAAAGTAAAATATCGATATTCTGTTTGATTGAAGATGATTGTCCCGATGCATTTTTTTAATGGCAATCCATATAACCAGGTTTATTAGGGAGGATATCTTGGATAAAAGTGAAAAAGATAAGTGCACATTTTGGGGAGCATCACCGGCCATTTTCTTGTTAACGATTCTTTATGCTGTTCCAATCATTGTTGTCAATCATTTATATACACCCGTTTTCCAAATAAATTTTAACCCATTTTATGTTTTACAGATAGCGACGATTATTATGAATACAAAAAGCATACAACGGCATTGTTTCCCAACTTATGGAGACTGATCAAGTAACCGCTGGCATTACAAAGGCATTTGGGGTATAATAAACAAAATATTATAAAGTTGGTTGGTTATTTATGGCGCCATTTGTATTTTTTGATGAAGTTTACAAATCTTTCGATTCAAAGGAGGTGCTTCGCGGTCTTACCCTGGTCATACGACAGGGAGAGGTCCTGGTGATCCTAGGGGGAAGTGGTACTGGAAAAACAGTTATTTTAAAACATATCGTGGGATTAATTCCACCGGATACAGGCCGTGTATTTGTTCAAGGTAAAGACATTACGGATTATGATGAGAATCTGCTGCTTCCGGTACGGAGAAAAGTCGGATTCCTATTTCAGGGGGGAGCCCTTTTCGATTCTATGAGTGTGTTTGACAATATTGCTTTTCCCTTGCGGGAACATACCGATTTCTCAGAATCAGTGATTTCCGAAAAGGTCAAAGAAAAATTAAAAATGGTCGGCCTTGAGAATATTGAATGGATGATGCCTTCAAAACTCAGCGGAGGTATGCGAAAACGTGTGGCTTTGGCTCGGGCCATTATTCTAGAGCCGGAAGCTTTGCTTTATGATGAGCCTACCACCGGTCTGGATCCCATCACGACAAAATGGGTGAGTAAACTGATGCGGCAGGTTCACGAAAATTTAAATATTACTTCTGTCATTGTGACCCATAATATTCAAAGCGCCATGTCTGTAGCCGATCGAATTGCGTTCCTCTATCGGGGACGTATTAAGTTTGTAGGCACACCTGATGAGATTATGGAGTGCGATGATCCAATTGTCCATGAATTCTTAAGGAGTTGAGAGGTTATTCATGAAATATAAATATATTCGTGAAATTCGAGTCGGTGCAGTGATTATCGCGGCTTTGGCCATTATTATCGGATTTGTATTTACTCTGGGCGGTGATGGGCAATTTTTTGGCAACAAACTGCATTACAGCATTTTATTCAAGTCAACCGCAGGCTTGTATGAAGGAGATCCGGTATTACTCACAGGCGTGGAAGTAGGCAACGTAACCAAAATTGGATTTCCTGAAGATTTGAAACAGAAGAAAATTTTTGTTGAGATTACCGTGGACAAGTCGATTGGCAATCGCATTCGAGAGGATACAAGGGCCTGTGTGGGATCGGCCAGTATTGTTTATGGTAAGGTTGTTGAGTTAAGCATCGGCAGTCCCGACCAGCCGATGATTCCGAATGGCGGATGGATTCAAACAGTGGAACGATCCAGTTTTTATTCTGTTGTAGACAGTACTCAGCAGGTCATGAGCGGTATTCAGAGCGTGATTTCCAAAATCGATCAAGGAGAAGGCATGCTGGGCATGCTTCTGAATGAACCTATGGAACTTAGAAAAACACTTCATCATTTGTCTGTTTCTACTGAAAAGCTCTCTTCAATTCTTGAAAAACTGGATCAGGGGAAAGGTCCTATGGGAAGCATGCTTTCAGATTCTGTGGAGTTCAGTCAAACACTGCTGGAGTTGAAAATGGCGGTTACGGATATAAAGGATGTCAGCCGGTACTTAAGGAGTGATAAAACCGTGCTTGGACGTCTGATCAGCGATGAAGCCTATGGAAAAACAGTCACGCAGGATTTGCAGAAAACACTTCGCGCATTGGCCAATATTACTGCGAAAATTGACACGGGTGAAGGTTCAGTCGGACTTTTTATCAATGATCCAGAACTTTATATTGGGTTGCAGGATGTGGTTCTGGGGGTTCAAAAGAGCAAACTTACCCGGTGGATGATTCAAAATCGCCGGAAGGCAGGTGAAAAAACAAGGGAAAAACAAGAAAATGAGCACTGATTTTTTCATTTTGGCAGATTCCTGACGAGTATGGATATGAATTGATTTTAATAGGGTTGACAGGTGATTATTATGCAGATGCTTCTGACAAATATCATTCATCAGTTACAAGAAACCGCATTATTGTTGGATCTTATTCAAATCACATTGATTTTAGCTGGCACAGCCGTTACCACAAAAATCATTCACTGGATCAATCAATGGATGGCCCATTATTTTATTAAACGAACACATACCCAGCTGGATGATCCCTCTCCGCAGTCCTACTTTTTGAATTTCGGAGATTCTTCATTGGATATGCGTGTGGTCTGCCGTGTTGCCATATGGGGTGACCAGTGGCGGGTGGCTGAAGAGATTCGTATGGAAATTTATCGTAAATTTAGCCAGGAGGGCATTGAAATTCCATTTCCACAGCGTGTTATTACATTTTTAAATGGTTAAATCTTAATATAGGAATAGATAAAAATTCTGCTGTTCAAATACTAATTTTCGCATCTCCTTTCTATTTTAACGCTTTTGAAATGATGTTCTATAATAATTTACAATCAGAGAGCAGACTTTTGCGAATCGATATAAATATAAGGAATTCAGTTCCTGGTTCGAAAGTTTTTATTAAAGAGAAGACTTGAAATCTTAAGTTAAACATTTTCATTCGATTAAATAGGTCGTTACATGGATTGCATTTTAAAAATGGTCACTTTTAATATGATATAAAAGCCATATATTTTTTTTGTGAATGTGGTTTTACTGAAAAGAAACGAAAAAATATACAGATATTTAATTTTTGGAAAGATTTTTGCAGTAGGTATTATTTATTGTTGGATTTGGTCAGGGGTGTCCATTTATTCCGGTCAAGACATATTTTTATAGTTTTTAAAAATATTTAATAAATTTAGCAGAGAGAATTATCATATGGCGACGTTACAAAAAAGCGAGTCAATCGATGTTCTGCTGGTTGAGGATAATCCCGGAGATATCCGATTGACAGAAGAGGCATTCAAGGAAGCGAATCTTGAATGTAACCTACACGTAGTGGAAGATGGTGTAGAAGCATTGAATTTTTTAAATCAAAAAGGAGACTACAAGGACGCTCCAAAACCGGACTTCATTCTTTTAGATCTCAATCTTCCTAAAAAAGACGGACGCCAGGTATTGAAAGAGATTAAAGAAAGTTCAGCATTAAAATATATTCCGGTGATTATTCTCTCTACATCTAAATCAGAAGATGATATCATCCAAACTTATAACCTGCATGCGAACTGTTATATCAGTAAACCCGTTGATCTGGACAATTTCATTGAAGTGGTTCAAAATATCAAATCTTTTTGGTTTACTATTGTGGCACTTCCTAAGACTGAGAATATTGAGAAGGATCAGAAAAAATAATTCTCTTTCAGTTATTTTAGCACTGCTTCATCTGTTACAACCATGCGTGCCATCTTGTCCTTGTTGAGTTTTAATCATGTATTTATTCGAAGTATGAAAACGATGTAGCAGAATCCGTTCTCATTTTGATATTGTTAATTATTTATTGTTTTATTATTAAAAAACGAAATTTTCTATGAGCGTTTATTCAATTCCTTCATTTATTATGGTCGTGGCGACCTTTATTATCGGTCTCTATCATCTGCTGCTCTATTTTCGAAGATATAAGCTTTACCATGAGGATTTAACATTTGCGATTTGCTGCTTTGCCATGAGTCTTTATGGGGTGTATTGTGTCGGCATGTATAACGCTGACTCATTACGGGAAGGCTTGCCGTTTCAGCGGGGCCAGGTTGCTTCTCTGACTTTAATCGGTACGACCTTTTTATGGTTTGTCGTCGATTATTTAAATGTACAGGATAAAATAATTGAGAGATTTGTTTCCTCATTTTTTATTATTTCAGCTATTTTTGTATTACTGAATAGGAGTTCAGTGACTTTTTACATGGATAGACCGGCGATTAAACAGATCATGCTGCCTTTTAATAGACAAATCATCTATTATGAGGTTCAGCCAGGACCCTATGTCGAATTTTTAAGTTTGATGGGCATGATGGTTTTTTTATATGTGTTTTACGTTGCAATACGCGAATTTCGTTTCGGGGACAAGCGAAAAGCCAAATCCATGATTGGCGCAGTCATTATTTTTTGTGTTGCACTTGTAAATGATGCATCGGTGCACATCGGATTTTATCAATTTTTTTATGTAATCGAATACGGGTATATGGGGATTGTGCTGCTTATGGCTGTTTCGTTAACCAATGAAGTGGTTGAAAGTGCCCTTCGGAAAGAAGCATTAGAAGAAAGTGAAAAGAAATATCGGGAACTGATTGACAATTCTCTGGTAGGTATCTTTATCACGCAGGATCATTTTATTCGGTTTTGTAATGATCGATTCGCAGAAATATTTGGATATAAACAATCCAATGAAATTGTAGGCAAATCCTGGAGTCAATTTTTAATTCCTGAGGAGAAAGCGTTTATTATTGGTGAAATGTCTCAGGACCAGACAGAAGAATCAGACAGTAAGCAACTGGAATTTCGCGGTGTTCAAAAAAATGGAAGGATTATTGATATTCAGTCCTTTTTTGGATATATTCTTTTAAATAAAGCACCGGCACTTCAGGGGACGATCATTGACATCACCGGCAGGAAATCAGCAGAAAGAAAATTGAAACAATCTTCAGATGAACTGAAACATTACACACTTGAACTGGAACAGTTTGTAAGTGTGACTTCCCATCAGTTGCAGGAACCATTAAGATCCATTGGAAGTTATGTGCAGTTACTTGCAAAACGCTATCATGATCAACTGGATCAGAATGCGCATGAATACATTCAATTTGCTGTAGAGGGTGTCAATCATATGTATCACCTGATTAATGATTTTTTGGTGTATATGCGGGTAGATAAACCATGGCAGGCCATACATCCAGTGTCATTGGTGACTGTTGTTAAACGTGTGATTGGCCATTTAAATGAAACAATTTCACAAAATCAAGCAGAAATTACGGCCGACTCATTGCCGACAGTGATTGGAGAAGAATCAAAATTGGAACTGCTTTTTAAAAATTTACTGCTGAATGCCATATCTTATAAATGTTCTGATCCTCCCCGGATTTATATTTTTGCAGAGCAAGAAAACAATAAATGGCGGATTGGCGTGCGTGATAACGGAATCGGTATTCCTCCGGAATATCACCGGTTGATTTTTGGCATGTTTGAAAAATTAGATAATAAAACCAAAGAGACAGGTACAGGTATTGGTCTGCCGATCTGTAAAAAAATAGTGGAGCAGCATCATGGGGAAATATGGGTGGAATCTGATATAGAAAAGGGTGCCACCTTTTATTTTACTCTTGAGAACGGAGATGTCCATTCATCCGATGCATTTTCATCGATTTAGCATCAGAATCAGGATTAAATTATTTGATAAAGATTATCTCATGCTGTTTTATTTTTTTTCATAGCAAGTATCTGGAGACAACATGAAAAAGATGAAGGTGCTCATCTTGGAAGACAATCCAGCGGATGCCATGCTGATTGAACAGTGCCTTCGGGATTCCGGTCTGTCTTTCACTGCAAAACGTGTGGAAACAAAAAAGGAATTCCTTCAAGAAATTCAGCACAATAATCCCGATCTTGTATTGTCTGATTATCGTTTGCCGGATTTTAATGGAATGGATGCACTGACATGTGTTAAAAAATTTGCACCAGAGATTCCCTTTATCATATTGACGGGAGTTATAAATGAAGAAACTGCTGTAGACTGTATGAAAGCAGGCGCTTCAGACTATATTATTAAGGACCGCATGGTTCGGCTTCCGGAAGCTGTAAAGAGCGCCCTTGAAAAAGCCAGTGCTGTGAATGAGCGAAAATCGGCGGTTATGGCTTTACAGGCTTCAGAGATCCGATATCGACGTCTGTTTGAATCCGCCCAGGAAGGCATCATACTGATTGAAGCGGAATCCCAAAAAATAACCGACATCAATCCCTTTATGTCCAAGCTGCTTTCTTGTGAACGACAAGATGTTTTAGATAAAGAGCTCTGGGAAGTGGGTATTTTTCAGAACCAGGAGGCATTTAACCAGGCATTTGATAAATTTCAGACGGAAGGACAGGTATATTGCGAAGGAATGGTATTGCGCACAAAAGGGAGCGAACATCGGAATATTGAGATGAATTGTAACAGTTATCTGGCAAATGATCATTGGGTCATACAATGCAATGTGCGGGACGTTTCAGAGAAAAAACGGGCTGAAGAAGACCGCGAAAAAATGCGCGCCCAGCTTTTTCAAGCTCAAAAAATGGAAGCAATCGGAACACTGGCCGGTGGTGTTGCGCATGATTTCAATAATTTAATGACGGCCATTCAGGTCAGCTCTGATGTTGCCATGATGAAGTCAGGAGACGGTGACGCCATTGTTCGGGAACTCGAGGAAATTCGTCAGGCAGCTTTGCGAGCTTCGGGTCTGATTCGCCAGTTGTTGCTGTTCAGCCGTAAGCACTTAATGGAATTTACGGCTGTTAATTTAAATGAAGGTATTGACAATTTGCTGAAAATGCTTCACCGTCTCATTGGAGAAGATATTGAAATTAAGACAATGCTCTCACCGGAAACACAAACAATTCGAGGGGATGCAGGCAACATTGAACAGGTAATTATGAATTTGTCTCTGAATGCACGGGATGCTATGCCTCAAGGTGGTATGTTGACAATTAAGACAGAAAATGTAACATTCGGAGCTGATATCCGTCAAACCATGCCAGAAGCCAGAGCTGGACATTTTGTCTGTCTTTCAGTATCGGATACCGGGATCGGTATGGAATCGGAAACACTGACACGAATTTTTGAGCCCTTTTTTACAACGAAGGAAAGCCAAAAAGGGACAGGCCTGGGATTGAGTGTTGTTTATGGTATTGTCAAGCAGCATGAAGGCTGGATTGTAGTGAACAGTATTCCCGATGAAGGCACTATGTTTCAAATATATTTTCCGGTTTCCGAAGAAGAATTTGAACTGGAAGTGGGTGAACATATACAAATTGATACACTGTATGGTTCAGGTGAACGTATCCTGTTGGTGGAAGACGAGGACAAGGTGCGTGAATTTACATCGCGGGCGATGGAAAAATGTGGATATCAGGTGTTTCCCACAAGAAGTGTGAAAGAAGCTTTAGATGTTTTCGAGAATGAAAAGGGCCGGTTTGATCTGATTTTCAGTGATGTGGTTCTTGCGGATCAAACAGGCATCGAGCTTGCAGATGTATTAAAGAAACGAAAAGAAAGCCTTCGAATACTGCTTTGCAGCGGATATATGGATCACAAATCACAGTGGCCGCTGATCAGGAAAAAAGGATACCTTTTTATACAGAAACCCTATGACCTGCCCGAACTTCTTCAGGTGATTCGCGATGCGGTTCAGGAGTGATACTTCCTGTTATAACAGTCATTTCTCTGCTTTAAAGAAGTAGCAGCTGAAAGAGCGATTCCCTTTCCGAAATAGATCTCTTATATTGGGTGCCCATTCGCTAAAATGAAATGAACCAAATGAGCGCAATGGATATGGATGCATATCCAGTCATTTTTAAATCCAATTATATTTTTTTTATTTTTCCCTCCTTGATTTTTCAGAATTGATCTTTTTATAAACGTCTATTTGTTTTCAAATCAGTTGTAATATTAATCGATCTGGCTGAGCAGAATTAAAATCCGATTTTTTCATGAATCTGTCGGCATATTATTTGCAGTTTTTAAACCGGCGTATATAATTATCCGGAAATATACAAGGAGAGGCAATGGGGATTAAGAAGCTTGCTTGTTTATTATTGGCATGCCTTTTTGGAATTTTATATTCTCAGGCGCAGGATAAACTGGAAGTGGATTTAACACAGCTGAGCCTGGAAGAATTGATGTCGCTTGAAGTAACCACAGCATTAAAAAAGCCACAAAAAGTGACGGATGTGTCAGCCTCTGTGATTGTATTGTCGGGGGATGAAATCAATCGATCCGGATCTCGCATGATTGCCGATGTTTTGCGTTTCATTCCTGGTATGGAGGTCAATGCCATCGATGCAAATAAATGGGCGATATCAGCGCGTGGATTCGGAGACCGGTTTGCAAATAAGCTGCTGGTCTCAATAGACGGAAGAAGCGTATATAATTCAACTTTCTCAGGTGTTTATTGGGATGTTCAGGATTTCATTTTGGAAGACATCCAACGAATTGAAATTATTCGCGGGCCGGGAGCGTCGCTTTGGGGAGCCAATGCAGTCAATGGTGTAATCAATGTGTTGAGCAAACCGGCTTCTGAAACCCTTGGAGGGATTATTTCAGCCGGTATTGGGAATATGGATCGTGAAATTTATGGGCGATATGGTTTTGCATGCGGATCAGACTGGTTTGGCCGCTCTTATGTTAAACATCATTCGCATGAAAATCGATATAAAACAGATGGAGAGAAGGGAGGCGATGCCTGGCATACATATCAGTGGGGGATGCGTGTGGATGGCCGGCCGGGAAACCAGGATCAATTGACTGTTCAATCAGATATTTATCATGGAAGCCGGGGACGCTCCATCAATTTTATAAATTTAACAACATTTGAAGTGTATCCAAAAAATTTAAAAGGGAACGTATTTGGCGGAAATATGCTTATGCGGTGGAAGCGTACATATTCACATCAATCAGAGTTAATATTGCACGGGTTTGTCGATTATTCCGATCGAGAAGCGGAAGAGCTTAACCAGAAATTTATCATCGGAGATATCGATGTTCAGCACAGGATTGTGGCCGGCGACAATCATGAATTGATATATGGCGGTGAGTATCGATTTACAAGTGACCGTTTAAAAGGCACTGCATTTACTCAAATGAGTCCTGAAACAAAGCAGTTGCATTTGATCAGCGGATTTTTTCAGGATGAAATGCATTTGTTCGATCAAAGGTTTCTTCTTACTGCAGGTTCTAAGATAGAATACAACTGTCTGACCGGTTTGGAAATTCAGCCTACTGTTAGAGGATTATGGCGGAGGAATAACAAACATCGACTGTGGGCGGCTGTCTCCCGGGCTGTGCGCACGCCTTCCCGCGCGGAGCGTAATGCAAATATCCTGGCTGCGTATTCGCCTCCCGGCGATTTGCCTTTACAGGGAGACATGCCTCTGTTAGCCCGGATTACTGGTCAATCCGGTTTTGATTCAGAGACAGTCATGGCTCACGAGATGGGTTATCGATTTCAACCGCAATCCAATTTTTATCTGGATCTTTCATTTTTCTATAATCAATATGATCATTTACGCATCGCCGGTCTGGGAGAAAGGCTGCTGATGGGTACATGGGAGGATCCGTATATTGAACAGATACTGATGATGGAAAACGGTATGACCTGTAAGTCGGCGGGATTTGAAACCATTCTCGAATGGGATATTCAATCATTATTGAAATTGCGTTTGAACTATTCATATTTAAACATGCAGTTTTCCTATGATGAAAAGTATATTATCAATGGTCAGGTATTGGCTGATTATACTGATGAGAAAAGCCCGGATCATCAGGTGATTTTATGGAGTTCATGGGATCCGGCATCCACTGTTCAACTGGACATCCTGGGCCATTATCAGACTGAGAACCCTAATATCATCGATCCACTGAATATGCATGTGAATGCACGTCTGGCCTGGCAGTGTACATCCATGATAACCATTGCTCTTACCGGTCAAAATTTATGGGAATCGGGAAAAACAGAGTCTGTTACCACATTTCCGGGAATCCTGATTCATAATGCACTATCGACCAAAACGCCACAAAGCTTTTTTTTACAGATTCGAATTCAGTGGCATTAAAATTCAATTATAATGACAGTATGGAAAAGTAAAATTTTGTTTGCCTGCCGATCTGTCTTTGTCTTCATCTGTGCGGCGATGTTTTTAAAAAGTTACGCAGCTGAGGAGCAGTCGACGCAGTTACAACCGTCGGAATATGAAATCAAAGCGGCATTTATTTATAATTTTGCAAAATTTGTCGAATGGCCGCCCGAATCCGAACAGGCCTCCCATGATTTCATGATTATCGGGATATTGGGACAGGATCCATTCGGCCGCCTTATGGAACAGGTGATTGGAGGAAAAACAGTCGGTGGAAAAACGATTTTGATTGAACGCTATCAATCGCTTAAGGAGGCATTTCATTGTCATATTTTATTTATTGGCAATTCTGAATTGACAAAATTGAATCAGATTATACAGGAATTGTCCGGCAAACATATTTTAACTGTCGGAGAGATAGATACATTTGCCGAACATGGAGGGATGATTTATCTGTATATGCAGGATAAACGCATTCGATTTAAAATTAATATTGATGCAGCCAATGAAGCCAGTTTAAAATTAAGTTCAAAGTTGTTAAAGCTGGCCGAGATTGTGAGTCATATCGAATAAACATAAAGGAAAAGACGGTGATCGGAACAGATTTATATAGGGGGAGATATATAAATCATCTGAAGTTGTTTGGGATCGGGCTGCTATTTTGTTTTGGGCTGTTTGGATCGATCGACCCGGTTGATTTAACAGAAATCCCACTTGAAGAATTGATGCGGATTGAAGTCACCCTGGTATCGCGACATGCAGAACGTCTTACAGATGCGGCTGCTGCTGTGTATGTATTAACCCAGGAAGATATCATTCAATCGGGAGCGATCAGCATTCCGGAAGCGTTACGCATGGTGCCGGGAATGGAAGTTGGCCACATGGATGCAAATAAATGGGCAGTATCTGTTCGAGGATTTAACACCTTATTTGCAAATAAGTTGCTGGTGCTGATGGATGGACGAACCATCTATAATCCTATCTTCTCAGGGGTTATCTGGGATGCGCAGGATGTGATGTTTGAAGATATCAAGCAGATCGAAGTGGTTCGTGGTCCCGGAGGCTCATTGTGGGGATCAAATGCAGTCAATGGAGTAATAAATATTGTTACAAAGGGTGCGGAAGAGACCCAAGGTGCTTATATTTCATTAGGAGGAGGCACTGAAGAGAAAGGATTCGGTGCATTCCGTTATGGCGGTTCCTTAGGGAAATGGTATTACCGAGCGTATGCCAAATTTTTTAATCGATCCGCATTTGTCGACGAAGAGGGTGAACCGGCATCCGATGCATGGCACATGTTTAAAACCGGAGTACGAATGGATGGATCGTTGAATTCACAAGATTTGATGACTATCCACGCGGATTATTATCAAAATGATGTAGGCCAAACCATCTTTTTTCAGAATAAGGATTACATCTTTACACGCAATTTTAGAAATCAGGTTTATGGCGGATATATTTTGGGGCGATGGCAGCATCAGGTTCCTAATAAAACTCATTGGGCAGTTCAATCGTATCTTGATTATTTTAAACGTCAGGAATTTTTAATGATAGGCGGCCAGCTACTTACATGGGATGTGGACTTTCAATATATCCAGGAATTTAAATATCATACGCTGACTTGGGGGAGTGGATTCCGTCAAACCTGGGATGAATTGAATAACAGTGATTATCTGCAACTGATACCCAGAAGAAAGGATTATTCAATCGTCAGTGGTTTTTTGCAGGATGATGTCGCGATTCTTGATAACCAATGGCATCTGATTATAGGAACCAAAATCGAGTACCACAGCCTTTCAGGATGGGAAGTACAACCCAATTTGAGAAGCACGTATCATTTTGATGATGAAGGGATGATCTGGATGGCGATATCCAGAGCTGTCAGAACACCGGTTCGTATCGATCAAGATATTTTGTCTGAAGAATTTATTATCGGCAATCCGAATGTGAAATCCGAGGAGTTACAGGCCTTTGAAATAGGGGGGCGCTACCGTCCTGTCAAGCGAATATATGTTGATATTTCTTCGTATTTAAATTACTATGATAATTTGCTGACATATGAGCCGCTCGTGGCGATGAATAAAAAACAAGGTTATGTTTACGGTGCGGAATTGGCCCTGGATTATCAGGTTGCTGACTGGATGAAAATTCGTTCCGGATATTCCTATGGAAAATGTAAATTTGAACTGGATGATGACAGTCAGGATCCATATACGAAGAACATGGACGATGAAATGCCATGTCATCAGGGATATGCACAGGCCAATATGTCGATCAGTTCTCAATGGCAATGGGCAGTCAATCTTCGGTATGTGGATAGTCTTATCGGCCCCCTTATTCATGTGGATGACTATTTTAATTTGAATTCAAGAATCGTTTATCGCCTGTCTGAAGCCCTTGAATTTATTGTGGTGGGACAGAATTTAATCAAGGACCGGCACAATGAATTTAATGGAAGCTGGATTCCTTTTAAAGCGTCCCAGGTACCACGGGGCATGTACGCGCAAATGAAATGGTGGTTTTAATCCGGATGCAGTTCAATGTATTAAAAAATATTTCGATAAAACGAAAGCTGATCCTTATTAATTTAATGACCACGGGTGTCGCATTGATAATCGCGTGTATTTTATTTATTCAATTTGAAAGAAGAAACCTTCGGGAAAATATGCTGCGCGAACTGTCCGTGCTTTCCGAGATTATCAGCGATAACAGCACCGCCGCCCTTACGTTCGGAGACCGCTCGACGGGAGAGGAAATTTTATCCGCATTGTCGGTAAAAAAATATATTGCTTCAGCATGCCTGTTTGATAAACAAAATCAGATTTTCGCTACCTATTCAAGGGAACCGGATTCTCATGAGTGTCCTGAAAAGCCGGGACCGGAAGGATACCGTTTTACAAACAATCGGTTAATAATAGTCAATCCGATTATTCTTGATATGGAAACGATTGGTTATGTATATTTAAAATATGATTTAAAAGAAAGCCAAAATCGGATGCAGATGTACATCAGTATTGTTGTGCTTGTTTTTGTTCTGGCATCGATAGTGGCATTTATCATTACCTCTCAATTACAGGGAATTATTTCAAAACCCATTATGCATTTGTCTGAGGTAGCGAAAGATGTATCGGACAAGCGTGATTATTCTGTGAGGGCAGTTCGGCAGAGCCATGATGAAATCGGTTTGCTCATTAATGCTTTTAATGATATGTTAATACAAATACAGGAGCGGGATCAGGCCCTGATAAAGGACCAGGAGACATTGGAGCGAAGGGTCGAAGAACGTACCAGCAAATTAAAACAAGAGGTTCAGGAAAGGAAGAAAGCTGAAGCCAAAATTATCGCTTCACTGAAAGAGAAAGATGTATTGCTTAAAGAAATTCATCATCGTGTAAAAAATAATTTGCAGGTTGTGTCCAGCCTTTTATATTTGCAGTCAAAAAAAACAAAGCATGATCAGACACTGGAAATGCTGAACGAGAGTCAGAATCGAATTAAATCAATGGCGCTTATTCACGAAAAATTGTATCAATCCAAAGATATTGCCCGAATTGATTTTTCTGAATATGTTCAAAGTCTGATGTCACACCTGTCTCGTTCTTATGGTGTGCATTTGGCAATGGTCAATATTCATTTGGAAGTAAAAAATGTATTCTTAAATATTGACAAGGCCATTCCATGCGGATTAATTATCAATGAGCTGGTTTCCAACTCTATGAAATATGCATTTCCAAATAATGATAAAGGCGATATTGTGATTTCCATGAGCGCCGAAAATGGCTATGTTAACCTTGGAATATATGACAATGGTATTGGATTCCCTGAGAATGTAGAATTTCAAAAAACTGAAACATTGGGTTTGCAACTGGTCAGTGCGTTAACTGCCCAATTGGGTGGTTCCATTTCACTTGATCGTTCAAAGGGGACTCGGTTTGCGATTCAATTTTGTGCGGAATCGGGGAATTTAGACGAGGAGAAGACGGATGACGTCAAAGCTGCAGATATTAGTTGTTGAAGATGAATCAATCATCGCAATGGAATTGAAGGACCGGCTTGAAAAACTGGGATATGATGTGCCCGCGGTCCTTTCAACGGGTGAGGAAGCGATTCAAAAAGTGAGCGAAATACATCCCGGGTTGGTCATGATGGATATTATGCTGGAAGGAGCTGTCGACGGTGTAGAAGCCACACGAGAGATTCATGAAAAGTTTGATATACCTGTGGTATATTTAACTGCTTATTCGGATGACAGCACTTTGGAGCGCGCTAAAATTACCGAGCCTTATGGATATGTATTGAAACCATTTGATGAGAGAGAACTCTATACAACGGTTGAAATTGCGCTTTATAAGCATCGAATGGAAAAGAAATTGAAGGACAATCAGCAATGGCTTTCTACAACCTTAAAAAGTATCGGGGATGGAGTGATTACAACCGATACAAAGGGAGTGGTTACATTTATCAATCCCAAAGCGGAAGTGATGACAGGATGGAAAGCAGAAGAGGCGATTGGCAAACCGTTGGAGGCCATTTTTAGTGTTTACAAGGGAAGAAAGCAGGAACTGCTGGAAAGTCCGGTGACTCAGGTATTAAATGATAATTATAACAGTAACGTATTAGACCACTGTCTGTTGATTAATAAAAATGAAAAAGAAATTGACATTTCCGAAAATGCGGCGCCAATTAAAGACGATAAAGGTGATGTTACAGGTGTGGTTTTGGCGTTCCAGGATATTTCTGAGCGGATGCGGTTTGAGCAGGCCATGAGGGAAAGTGAGGAGCGATTTCGATCTGTTGTAGAAAATTCCCATACATGTATTATAGTGGTGGATCAGCAGTTTAAATGTGTATATATAAATAAGGAGCTTACGGAACTGTTGGGATATAGTGAAAAAGAAATGCTTAATCAAGATTTTCGTATGCTGCTTTCCGATCATGAAAAAAATATTTTTACCGAACATAAAATTCAAATTGAACGAGGAGAAAAGGTACCGAGCCGTTATGATTTTGAAATTCTTAGGAAGGATGGTGAAAAACGGCAGATGCAGGTTGTCGTGTCAACACTTAAAAGTCCGGAGGGCCATCCGCAAACGGTGATTCAAATGCTTGATATCACTGAGAGAAATCGTCTGGAACAACAACTTCGGCACGCACAGAAGATGAAGGCTGTCGGAACCTTGGCAGGAGGAGTCGCGCACGATTTTAATAATATCATGACAGCAATAAGAGGATGTACAGATCTTGTGATCAGTCAGATAGAAGAGAATGATCCGATCTATCAGGATTTAAAAGAAGTCCAGGTGTCGGCTGAGCGTGCCTCCGATTTAACCCGTCAATTACTGTTTTTCAGCAGGAATCAGCCGATGGAAATGGTTTCGTTGAACTTTAATAAAACATTGGAAAACCTTTTTAAAATGCTTCATCGGTTAATCGGGGAGGATATCGGCATCAGTTCTTCTCTGGCTCCTAATTTGTCGAATGTGCATGCGGACAAGGGGAGCATTGAAGAAGTTGTTATGAATCTCGCGGTGAATGCCAGAGACGCCATGCCAAGAGGGGGTAAATTAACAATTAAAACAGAGAACATTCTTATTGATGAAATTTATTGTCAAAATACACCGGAGGCTCGTCCGGGAGAATTTGTCTGTGTTACAGTTGAGGATAACGGGATAGGTATGAACAAGGAAACCATGGAGCGGATTTTTGAGCCGTTTTTCAGCACCAAAGGTCCGGGCCGGGGAACAGGACTTGGTCTTGCAGTTGTTTATGGAATCGTCAAGCAGCATGATGGATGGATCAATGTATACAGCGAGCCCGAACATGGAAGTACGTTTAAGATATATCTCCCTGTGTCAAATGAGGAAGAAAAAATGGAAGAGGAAATAGATCCGGCGATTTTAAAAGGAAATGGGGAACGAATTCTGGTGGTTGAAGATGAGAAACGCGTTTGCGATTTGGCAAAAAAAGTCCTAAGTAAACATGGATATTGTATATTTACTGCGGCGACATTGGCTGAAGCAGAGACAGTTTATAAAAAAGAAAAGGGGAAATTCGATCTTCTGTTTAGCGATGTTGTCCTTCCGGATGGCGACGGTATCGAATTATCGGACCGATTTCTCAAACGAAAAAAGAAATTGAAAGTGATTTTAAGCAGTGGTTATACAGATAAAAAATCCCAGTGGGAAATTATTAAGAAAAGAGGATTTCGGTTTTTACAAAAACCCTATTCGTTGATTGCATTACTCCAAGCGGTGTATGAAACCCTTGATGAAAAATGACAAATGATATGTAAATGAATCCTTGATATATAATATAATTAGAATATTTATAGTGCGGCAATTTGGATAACTTGTTTGTAATTATGAGGAATCGCGGATGTTGATTGTTCCTGTAAGTTCAGGAAAGCGTTTGAAAGCGTGGCCTTATGTTACCATCAGTTTAATCGCAATCAATATGCTTGTTTTTATTTTTTCAAGCGCTGTTTTAAACCGGCAATACAAGCAGATTGCAATGCTGCGCCAGCGCATGTGGGAGATCGAAAAGGAATATATGGCGGGTTTTCCATTTAACCGGAATTACTATTTGTCTTCTGATAAAAATGAAGAGTGGGATCAACAAATTCTGCAAGGTGCGATTATTCCTCAAGATTCTCATGATTACCAAATATGGCTGGATCTTTATCAGGAATTTCAATATTCAATCCGGAATCTGATTTTTCAAAAATGGGGATTTATTCCTTCGCAGTTCAACTTATTTAAAATATTTACCTCTATTTTTATCCATGGCAGCCTTTTTCATTTATTGGGTAACATGCTTTTCTTATGGCTGGCCGGAGCCAATCTTGAAGGAGACTTCGGTTGGAAATCTTATGCAGTATTTTATTTGATATCTGGCTATGCCGCTTCATTTTTTCATTATTTGGTCAATATTGGCAGTGATATCCCTTGTGTGGGAGCATCAGGTGCGATTGCTGGTTTGATGGGCGCTTTTATGGTCCGATTTTATTTAACAAAAATCAAATTTTTCTATTTTTTCTGGTTAATTCGTCCAATTTGGGGGAATGTCAGGGTACCTGCTTATGTTTGTCTTCCGTTATGGTTTATCGATCAATTGTTTTCAGCAAAGAGCGGGGGCAGCGGAATTGCTTTTTGGGCGCATATAGGCGGTTTTGCAGTGGGTGCTTGCATCGTTGTCATCATGCAGGCCGCTGAATTATTGTCACCCATGGATCCTGAAGGAGATGAAGATGATGATTTTTTCAAAGCCAGTCAAAAGACAGTTAAAAAATTGGGTAATAAAGCACAGATCATCAAAAACGCAACCATCAAGGATTTACCGACATTGTTGGCCATTGTCCGCGTCGAGCCTGAGAATATCGAGGCGCTTTTAGCATTGGCGCGAATTCAATATGAATCCGGCGCGCAAAATGATAGTGCAGTTTCATACAATATAGCACTGACTCAAGTGCTGGCAAGTGAGGCACATGAACAAGTAAGTTTGATATATACAGAAATAAAAAACAAATCATTATTTAAATTGCTTACCCGTGAAAACATATATCGTTTAATTCCATTTTTTGAACACTTAAAAGAATATCGGGATGCTGTAAGGTTGGCGGTTCTGTATATCATGAAATTTCCCGAAGATCCGCAAAGACCTCAAATGGTATACAAAGCATATCAGATCTATAAAAATAATCTTCATGACAACGAACGGGCGAGAAAGGCAGCGATGCTTCTAAAAAGGGAGTATCCGCATTTACTCAAGTCTTCTTCGATGGCTTCTTAATGCTGTAATATTGGATAAGACCATACTTTAAATATTTTTAAAAAAATAGACCATTTTTCTATTGACTTCTTGATTTTTTTTATTTATAATCATATCTCTGCAAAACGGGCAGATCAATGCTACTGGGCACGGTATCATTGGCTGGCGTAGCTCAATTGGTAGAGCAGCTGATTTGTAATCAGCAGGTTGTAGGTTCAAGTCCTATCGCCAGCTCGTCATTTTACAGTGGATTGGAGGGGTTCCCGAGCGGTCAAAGGGAACAGACTGTAAATCTGTCGGCGAAGCCTTCGGAGGTTCGAATCCTCCCCCCTCCACATTCTAAGCGCCACAGGATCCTAAAATGCGAAAATCCTGAAAGAATTTCGATAACCATAATGGTTCGAAATCATTTTCCATTTTAGGCGATTATTTATTTTATGTTACGGCACTTATAAGCGGGAATAGCTCAGTTGGCTAGAGCGTCAGCCTTCCAAGCTGAATGTCGCGGGTTCGAATCCCGTTTCCCGCTCTAATATTTTCTATTGAGAAAAGGCAAAATTAATACTTGCATTTTGCCTTTTTTTTCCCTATACTATAGGGCTTTTGGCCTTATGTGAATATGCGGGTCAAAACCATGAAAAACAAGATATTTTCCGTGCCCACGTAGCTCAGTCGGCAGAGCACATCCTTGGTAAGGATGAGGTCACCAGTTCAATCCTGGTCGTGGGCTCGGCTTTTTTTTGGTTTTCATAAAGGGACGCGGGTTATTACGGAGATTTTGATATTGGAGGACACTTTTTATGGCAAAGGCAAAATTTGAACGTACGAAGGCGCATGTGAATATAGGGACGATCGGGCACGTGGATCATGGTAAGACGACGCTGACAGCGGCGATGACCATGTATCTGGCGGACAAGGGCCAGGCGT
>Ga0272442_10001739_pt1 | contig 32419 bp, 26 predicted proteins | sample SSMForm2O_FD_200262 | JGI IMG/M metagenome (GOLD analysis project Ga0272442, IMG submission 200262) | Marine sediment archaeal communities from Little Sippewissett salt marsh, Falmouth, MA, United States - SSM-Form-2O | ecosystem: Environmental > Aquatic > Marine > Wetlands > Sediment ... | reverse complement strand
CAGCATCGGGATCACTTACAGCACGAGCGGGATGAGCTATCCCAGCGTCTTGAGGGCGTCGGTGGTGAGCTTCACGGTGCTAACGAGCGGTTGCAGCAGATAACTCAAGAACGCGAGCAGGTAGAATGCGACTTGCGTAATCAAATCAGTGAGTTGACGCAGCATCGGGATCATCTTCAACATGAGCGTGACGAGTTGGCCCAGCATATCGAGGGGGCAAACAACGAGCTCCAGGTCGCCAACGGACATTTGCAGCAGATCACTCAAGAACATGAGCGGGTCGAATCCGAGCTACATAATCAGATCGCCGGTCTGAACGATCACAATGGTCATCTACAACATCAGATGGGTGAGCTGGCTCAGCATCGCGATCACTTACAGCACGAGCGTGACGAGCTATCGCAGCGTCTCGACGGTGTCAGCGCCGACCTTCACGGCGCTAACGAGCGCTTGCAGCAGATCACTCAAGAACGCGAGCAGGTCGAATCGGACTTGCGTAATCAAATCAGTGAGTTGACGCAGCATCGGGATCACCTTCAACGTGAGCGTGACCAGTTGTCTCAGCATGTCGAGGGGTTAAACAACGAGCTCCAGGTCGCCAACGGACATTTGCAGCAGATAGCTCAAGAGCGTGAGCGGGTCGAATCCGAGCTACACAATCAGATCGCCGGTCTGAACGATCATAACGGTCAGCTTCAACATCAGATGGGTGAGCTGGCTCAGCATCGGGATCACTTACAGCACGAGCGCGATGAGTTATCCCAGCGTCTTGACGGTGTCAGCAACGACCTTCACGGCGCTAACGAGCGTTTACAACAGATAACTCAAGAGCGCGAGCAGGTCGAATCCGACCTAAACAATCAGATCGCCGGCTTGAACGACCATAACGGCCGGCTTCAACACCAGATCGGTGAGCTGGCGCAGCATCGGGATCACTTACAGCACGAGCGTGACGAGTTGTCTCAGCATATCGATGGGTTAAACAACGAGCTCCAGGTTGCCAACGGACATTTGCAGCAGATAACTCAAGAACATGAGCGGGTCGAATCCGAGCTTCGTAATCAGATCGCCGGTCTGAACGATCACAATGGTCAGTTGGAGCATCAGATCGGTGAGTTGTCGCAGCATCGGGATCACTTGCAGCACGAGCGGGACGAGCTATCCCAACGTCTCGAATGTCTGAGCGCCGAACTTCAGGGGGCCAACGAGGGGTCGTGTTAAGCAGGCGACCACGCTGTTATTGATGGATCTTTTTGAGCAACCAGGCCATGTTTCGGCCTAAGGTTTGCATGGTATCCATAGCTTCTTCATCCTGCTCGACGTCGCCTTTGGCCAGTCCGATGCCCACGTTCCAATAAGAGGATCCGACCACGATCATCTGGCCGATGAGGAAGAAGTGATTCATCGAATCGAACGTCGGGATCGCACCCGCCCGGCGTACGGCGACGACCGACGCCCCGACCTTACGCTTGAGCATGAACGAATTGGCCCGGGCAACGTAGCCGGCCCGGTCGATCAGGGCCTTCATTTCCGCCGTGACATCGGAAAAGTAGGTTGGAGAGGCCAGGATGATCCCATCGGCCTCCGCCATCTTTTGGATGCACTCGTTCGCGACGTCGTTATCCACGGCGCATCTGCCGTCTTGCTTCTTAAAGCATTGGCCGCACGCGATACATCCCCTGATCTTCCTGCCGGCGAATTGAAATAATTCCGTCTCGATGCCTTCGGCCTCCAGTGCGGAAAAGACCTTTCGGATCAAGATGGCCGTGTTGCCGTCTTTGCGAGCGCTTCCATTAAAAGCGATGACCTTCATTTTCGTCTCCTGAATTCGTTTTTATATATCCGTTCATCACATTGAAACGGTGGGGCAAGCCCCACCCTACGATTCGCACAATGCAAACTGAGCGATGGCTTGTGCGTGAATCTTTGTCGTGTCGAACAAGGGAACCTGGGCATCCTGTTGATTAACCAACAGACCGATTTCCGTGCAGCCTAAAATGATTCCCTCGGCGCCGCCGGCAACGAGCTTTTGAATGATCGCACAAAACTGCTCTTTCGATGACGGTTGAACCTGTCCACAGCAAAGCTCATCGTAAATCACATGATTGATGGCCTTCCGTTCGTCGCCCGCCGGCACGATGACGTCGAGGCCGTGCTGATCCGCCAGTCTTTCCTTGTAGAAGCCTTGCTCCATCGTGAATTTCGTACCCAGCAGGCCCACCTTGCGAAGGTCTCTGGTTTTAACCTCGTTCGCCGTCGCATCGGCGATATGTAACAAAGGAATGGCAACACTTTTTTGCACCTCGTCGGCGACCTTGTGCATCGTGTTCGTGCAGATCGCCAGCACGTCCGCCCCGGCTCGTTCCAATTTTTGGGCCGCGTCGATCAAGAATGCCGCCTCGGCGTTCCAGTTTCCGTCCTCCTGTAATGCGGCAATCTCCGCGAAATTGAAAGAGTATAGAATGATCTTCGCCGAATGAAGGCCGCCGAGTCGGTTCCTGACGTACTCGTTGATGATGCGATAATACTCGAGGGACGATTCCCAGCTCATCCCACCGAGCAGTCCTATCGTTTTCATGATTGGCCTTTCCCTGTTTCGTGGCTGAAGCGAACGCGGCGGATATCCTCCTCCAGCCCGGTTGGAGCCGTCAGCGGCGCGTACAGCTCCGGCCGGCGCGTCTTGATCCATCGCACGCCCGTGCAATTATCCCGCAGGGCCGCATCCAGGTCGGCGACAATCATATCATCGTCGGCCTTCCACGTCTCGGCGAGGATTCGGCCGTAAGGATCGAGGATCGTGGCGTTGCCGGTTCTGATTTCATCGCCGTCAATGCCGACGCCGTTGCTGAAGACCAGGAACACGCCGTTATCGTGAGCGCGGGCCGGGAGCCAGGTCAGGAGCCACTGCCGGCCCTTCGGTCCCTTAAACTCGGCCTCGATGGCCTGGGGATTTTCCCTTCGATTGGCCCACAGCGATTTTTCAATGACACCCATGCAGTGCGGGCTGGGCGTCGAGCATCCGCCGGTCTGGTGCGGGGCCAGCAAAATTTCCGCCCCCTTGAGCGCTGAGATACGAACGTTTTCCCCGATGTTATTGTCGTAGCAGATGAGCACCGCGACGCGGCAGCCATGCGGCGTATCGAACACCGTGAATTCGGAGCCGGATGAGAGGTGCTCGCTGATAAAGCAGTGAATCTTCCGATGGCGCTGGAATTCGCCGTTCGGCATGGCCACGACGTAGGTGTTGTACATTTTGCCATCGGCGGCGATCTCCACAAGTCCCGCGCCGATCGTCATCTGGTGTTTCTTCGCCAGGGCCATCAGGGTTTGCGACGACGGCCCGTCAAAAACCGGCTCCGCTAAGGCCAGCAACTTGTCCCGGGAGAGCTTTCGCAAAAAGAGATAGCCGGTGATGCAACATTCCGGGAATGTAATGAGCTCAACGCCCCGCCCGGCCGCCTGTTTCACATAACGCTCGATTTTGCTTAGATTCGCCTTTTTGTCGGAAGGCGCATGCTCCAATTGAACAGATGCAACACGAATCGTTTTCATAATCTTAAACACTCCGTCATGGTCTCATTCGGGTTATGGGTCACGTCAGGCTCAATCGCTATTAAACGCGTCGGCCCGCTTCTTCAGCCGCTCAACGACCGCCGGATAGTTGTGAGCAACGTTGCTGCTTTCGCCGATATCGGCCCTGAGATCGTACAATTCGGGTTTGTCGCCAAGATGCAATTTCCACGTGCCGCTGCGCACCGCCCTCAGTCGGCCTCTACCGTCATGGAAGAAGAACGCCTCGTGCGGCGACTTCGCCCCGGTTTTGCCATCGATCAAAGCTGAAATATCTTTTCCGTCAAGCCTGCGTTTCGGCGAAACGCTCGCCCCGGCCATTTTCGCAAACGTCGGCAGCAAATCCATACTGGTCGCCACTTCACGACAGGTTGTCCCGGCCGGCACGCGTCCGGGGCCCCAGACCACGCAGGGCACCCGCATGCCCCCCTCGTAAACATGATGCTTGCGCCCCCGCAACGGTCCGGCCGACCCCGTGGCCCGAGGCGACGGTCCATTATCCGATGTATAGACAACGACCGTGTCGGGGGCCAGCCCCAGTGCCCTGATCGTATCGAGAATCTTCCCCGTACTCCAATCCAGACACTCGATCACATCCCCGTACAAGCCGCCCGCCGACTTGCCTGCGAACCGTTTCGAGACGCCCAGCGGCACGTGCGGCATCGTATGCGCCAGATAGAGAAAGAAAGGGCGATCCTTGTTCCGTTCGATAAACCCAATCGCCTCTTTCGTATAGAGTTCCGTCAGCATCTCAGGTTTGGCCGGACGAATCGCGACCTGCTCATTCCGCATGATCGGCACACCGCCCTTATCCTCGAAATGCTTTGCCTCCGGCTCATCGAGGTTATGATACAGCCCGAAATAGTAATCGAAACCCCGGCGCGTCGGCCGGAATCCATCCACAAACCCCAGATGCCACTTGCCGATGCACGCCGTCGCGTAGCCCGCTGTTTTCAGTATCTCCGCGATCGTCGTCTCTTCCACCGGCAATCCGCGCTTCGAGTCGGGCCGGAGCACGCCTCGATCCAGACCGACCCGCTTGGGATAGCGGCCCGTCATGAGCGCCGCCCGTGACGGCGTGCACAACGGCGCCGCCACATAGAAATCCGTAAGCCGCCGCCCCTCACGAGCCATCCGATCCACACAGGGTGTCTTGATCGTCTCGGAACCGAAACATCCCAGGTCCCCGTACCCCTGATCGTCCGTGAAAATGATAATAAAATTGGGTTGTCGTTTCTGGCTTGCGTGAAGCCCCGACCATCCCATTGCCAATAAGCCGCCCCCCACGCCTCTTAAGAATCTGCGTCTATTCATTCCAAAACGTCCAAAAAAACGAAAGGATTCTTCTCGGGTCATACTACACGAATCATACCGGAAATGTCCATCCTAAATGCCGTCCCCCATATCTTTCTTGCGGTTTGGTCTTGATTTCCGGTTGCATATAAAGTAGCATAAATTTTTGTTTCCCGGAGGCGTTCATTTAGGAATTGAGGTGTCGCCATGCATAAGAAAAGAGGATTTACACTCATCGAACTTCTCGTGGTCATCGCTATCATTGCCCTGTTACTCAGTATTCTGTTGCCCGCGTTGCGCGCGGTCCGGGAGCAGAGCCGGCGGGCCGTGTGCGCCCAGAACGAGAAGAACACGGGCCTGGGTTTGTTCCTCTACGCCAACGACTACGACGGCAAGCTGCCGATGAACGTGGTCGACCGCTGGTTGTTCGACGTGTCCTACTGGACGACGGATATCATTCTTCAGACGGGCGCTTTCGACCGGCACATTTTTTATTGCCCCTCCTGGCGCGATCGAGACAATATCATCTTCTGGCGTTACGGCGAAAATTTCCCTGCGGGGACTTCCGAAAGCCATCCGCAACCGGAGCCAAAGTCTGAGTCAACTCGAAGAAATTACCATCGTATTATGGGTTACTTCTGGTTCATCGATACGATCAGCGGCAGAGCGAATCCGCCGATGAGTCCCGACAATACCGCGTCCAAGGAATGGGTCCGATCCGTCGTTTCGACGAAAAATGCGCCCGCCACGGTGGAGCTGATCGCCGACGTAACCGCCAGCAACGGGGGGAACCGGGACACGTCGGACTTTACGCGGGCGACCGGCGGATGCTATTCGCGCTGGCAAATCTACGATAGGTCGAATCATATCAAAGCCGGCTCGGAACCGACGGGGGGGAATATTCTCTTCGTCGATGGCCACGTCCAATGGCGGCACTTCAAAGAGATGGAGCACCGCTGGTTCTGGCAAAGTTCCGGCAATCCCTGCTTCTGGTGGTAACGGGATCGGGTTGATTCCAAATTACGGAAAGTCGATGGCCGAGACCAGCTTCTGATAGAGCGAACTGCCATTCACTGAGCCGGTCATGATGACGATGCCGGTGCGTCTCTGAGGATCGAATTCGCTATAGCACCGAAAGCCGGTGCCGTTCGATCCGCTGCGCCAGGCCCCGGCATTTCTCGCCGGGCGCGAACTCGATGGTCATATACAACGGTTGACCATCCTCGCCAAGCTCGAACGATACGGGCGCGTTGACATCTTCCATGACGAATTGTGTTGGGGAAAGAGGTAAAAGCGCGAACGTCCCGGCCCCGGGGCTATCGATAAGCAAGCGACCCTCACCAACTTCGATTCGGGCCGTATAATCGTGCGGAAAGCGATATTCACCCACATATTTGTCCAGTGTACTCGAATCCAACGTGATGATGTCGTCGCGTTTCGGCCTTTCGGCCAGAGGCACCAGGACCGGGTAGGTTGGCGGTTCGGATACCTTCGCGTCGAGAATCATGCCCAGCAATTCCAGGCGCTCGTCGTTGGATACGCTGTGTTTTTCTTTCTTCGGGCACGTCGAGAATCCCAGGCTCCACCAGGTATCGACGCGATGGACGAAGACCAGCTTGGCGCCCGGGACAACGGTAATCCAATGCCCGCCGTACCCGCTGGCGGTGTAAGCGCCGAGCGTCTTAAACGGCTCGACGTTGATATTCCACCACAGGTAGGCGTATCCGAATTTGTCGTCCTTTGCGGAATATTGCCGGGTGCTTTCTTTGATCCATTTGCTCGTGATGATGTGCTCGTTGTTCCACCTGCCGTCGCGCAGAAACAACAGGCCGAACCGCGCCATGTCCCTGGCGGACATTCGGAACGGATAGGCGGGATAGATGGAGTGTTGTTTTTCCAGATGGTAATAGCCGTCCTGCACTCTGAAATCCTGCATGTGGAGCGGTCCGGCAATTCGGGTTTGGAACGCTTGAAATATCGTCGAGCCGGTTTGCCCGGCGAAGATGGCGCCTAACGTATTAAAGTCCCAGTTGTTATAGTAATAGAATGTCCCGGGGGCGTGGCTGCCGCGTTTCGGACGCGCCTTTTTCATCGCTTCGGTTTCGTAGGCGGCCGAGTGATAGACGCCGGAACGAGCCTTGAGCAAGTCTTTGACCCTCGCTTTCTTTTCAAGCGGGGTTAACGGCGGCTCATCATCGATACCCAGCTCCGCCATCGTCTTATCCAGGTCGATATTCCCTTCGGCCACATGAATGCCGTACAGGGCGCTGAGGAAGCTCTTCCTCACGGAGTGACACATATATCGCGTCTCGATGTCACCCCAATGGGCGACGACCGCGCCGTCGTAAATGACCATCACGGCGGCCGAGCCGATTGCTTCGGAATATTGCTTAGCTTCGGTGAGTTTCTCGTATGAAAAACCGGCCTCCTCCGGCCTCGCATACATCTGCCAGGTCCGGCCGGGGTACATCTTTTCGGCGTATGGACACTCCTTACAGGGAGTTGTGGCACACGAGGTCAACAGCAAAACGGATGAAACAACCAGGAAGAAAGTGACATAAGGCGTCGGTCGATACATGTTGATGATATCCTTATCTGGAATAATGTCGTCCTTCGCGAAGCTCGGTTTCGCACTGGCGTGTTGTGGAAAAGACCTTCACTTCCAGAGGTTTGATGCGTGTGATGAATTCGCCCCGGTTGACGGCGGCTTTTTCGGAACCGTAGAGCAGTTCCAGGGTCCGGCCGTTCAACTCGTCCAATCCTGTGACTTCAACGCCTAAGTAGGAGCGGTCGTCTTCGTTGACCAGGATGACGATCCAATCCCGGCCGGCCCGACGAACGGACAACCGCACGCCGCGGGTTGACGCATCAGGCTCCAGCTCTACAACGGCCACGTGAGCTTGTGCATATTCGCCGGCAACGAGGAACGGCTGCAAGGCGTCCAGCTCACTCGTTAAGGCGTAAAGCGATTGCCTGAACTCGGAAGACTTCAGGTAATGAGAGCCCCAATACAGAATACCGCGTGCCCCGTGCACGATCGCGTCGTAGGCCATGAAACGCGACTCGGGGAACGTCGGATACGCTTGCGTCTTGTGACCGTAATAATCTCCCAGTTCGCTCCACGAGAAGGCTTGAAGAACCATCCAGACCGGCTTTTTATTTCTGCCGACTTTCTTCCATCGCTCGGTCGCGTCGCCGATGATCGCCACGTTCTGCTTGTCCGCTTTTACGGGGTAGATATCGCAGCCCGTAATATCGATGTGGTCGATGTATTGCCGGACGAATTTGAGATCGCTCTGAGCGGCTTCATTGATCCATATCTGGCGATGACTCCTATCAAGCGTGCGAATCAGCTTCGCTGCATCGCGAAGTTTCGGAATAATCTGCCGACCTTGTTCCTCGGAATAGGCGACCGCCTCGGGCGCCTGTTTTCTCCAGGCGTCGGGCGATGTGTAGATTTTCTTCGTACGGTACAAACCGCTCCAGGCCGTGAAATTGTGTACGATCTCATCCGGGCCTTCCCAGATGGCCAACGCCGGATGCGTCACCACGGACTCGATCTTCTTCCTTACGGCGTCCCCGGCGCCTTGCTGCATAGGGATAACCATCCAGCCGAGCATTCCCACCGAAGCCGCTCGATCCAGATCGGACCGGTTTCGGCACCGCACCAGATTCATTCCCGCCCGCGCCATCCTTTTAAGTTCGGCATCGTCCTTCGGTAATTCATAGCAGCCGACAGGAAACATGGGTTTGCCGTCTTTGATGATGAAACCGGCGTGAGCCGCAGGCTGCGTTCGCGGGGCAGCCTCGACCGCAGCTCGGGGATGGCTCTTCCCGAAAACCAGGAGGAAGCGGTCGGGGGCCGGTCGGGGATTCTCAGACCAGAGGTGAAAACCGGCTTTCGTCATTTCCTGTATGACCGTTTTCGGTTCGATCATCCTGCGATGGCTTGCCTCGCGACGGGATACTGGTTTATTCGCCCCGCGATCCAAAATAGTGATACAGCCGGTCGGTAAGAGCTTTTCATGGAGCTTCGCCAACAACGTCGGGCCGTGAAAAAGAAGGTGATAACTGTCCAGGAAAAAGACCGCCCCGACCGATCCGTCCGGCAGATTCGGATTTCCCTGCTGAGTGAGGACCGAAGGCATGGACACGCCGGGAGGGAGCGGTTGCCTTTCGTCCTTTTGCGTGGCCCATTCCTCCAGGACAATCTCCATCCCTTCACCGGAGGAATATTCAAGAATCGGCGCGATCAGCTCGCGCGCCTGACCGACGGCGACAAAGACCGGTTTTGGGTATCGGCGGCAATCGGGTTGGAACAAGCGCGAGCATTCTCTGATGTTGACGGGAGCAAACGCATCCGGATCGCGACCCGGCTCGCTGAGCGTTTTGGGGCGCTGGAAGACGAGAACGAAGTCGTCTTTGGTATGCCAGTACGGCTCGGCGCATTCGACAAAGAAAAATCCTTCTTCCCTTGCCTCCCGTACGACCGTTGTTTCGGCAATCCAGAAGTGCTTCGTTTCGCGGCGCGAGCGCTCGACCCAGTTGCGTAATGTCCCCCGCTCGCGATCGACAATGGTCAGATACCCGCCCGGCTTCAGGCTCTGCCAAATGGCCCGGAGCATCTGACGCGGTTTGGCGAAATGGTGGTACACGTGATTCATATAAACAAGGTCCGCATTATCGGCAGGCAGACAAGGGCTGTCACTTCGACCCAACACGGGCTTCACCTGGCTCAGGTTTCTTTTTTTCGCCTCTGCTTTGAGGGTGTTAACCGTGTTTTGTTGAATTTCCTCGCTGAATACCGTTCCCGTTCTACCGACAATATCGGCAAAAACCCATGTATCCCGGCCGCGTCCGGCGCCGATATCGGCGATCACCGAGCCTTGACCCAGGCCAAGATGACGGACCAGGGTGCGCACGGAATCGGCCCGGTTGGCCGGCTTGACGGCTTGGCCGCCGGCCCGATTCGACGCCGCAACACACGACGACATCTCACACATTGTCAAAATCAGTATCGTCGTCACCAAAAAACGACTCACAACCTTTGGGATTCTCATAACATGACTCCAGAAATAACAAAAATATTTTTGCCTCTATCTGTATCGCGGTGTACTGCGAATGTCAACCTGCTAACCTCGAAATTCGCGAAATGATTGTCACCATGGTACCGACGCGCTCGCACACTCTCAGCGAAGGGCCGGATCGATCGTGCCGTCCGGCAGCATTGTGTCAGGATGGTCAATGCCTCGTTCCTCCAGCTTATATCGCTCACAGACCATCCAGCCGTCATCGGATTGGCAGTATTTTTCGGCCCAGTCGATGCCGATCTTGCCGTTTCTTTCATGCCTTCGCAGCGGGCACACATGATACCATTTGCAGGCCATTGGAATGCCATCCCTCGTCGGTCACAAAGATCATTTCGAGAGGGCTTCGAACCTTAGAATTCGGCCCACGCCCATTTGCACAAAATTCGGCCCGTACGCTTTCTTAAACATTTGGATCGCCCGGTCCCCCGTACAGTGGGTCGGTCCGGCTTTTTCAACACCGAGCTTTTTCATCATCGGTCGTGCCCTTAATAGAATTATTGAGGGTGAGATTATCTTACGATCTCGATGTACGCAACGGATCTTCGGTATCCTTGTATTGTTGCCGGAGTTCGGTTAAGTGGCGTTTGAGATTAACGATAACGTCTTTGTACGTGGGATTATTATATTGATTGACAAATTCCCGCGGGTCCGCGCTCAGGTCGTACAGCTCCCAGCATTCTTCGGATTGGCGATTCATCCGAACCAGGCCGTAGTAGTATATCAACTTGTATTGTTTGGTGCGAATCCCATAGTGGCTGGGGCGTTGGTTTTGATGCGACCAGTAGTGATAGTACATGGCGTCCCGCCAATCCGTCGGCGTATGGCCCGTCAGGTTTCGGCGAAAACTTCGGCCTTGCATCGTAGGGGGGACCGCCGCTCCGGCGTAATCCAGGAACAGCTCGGCAAAATCGACGTTCAGCGTGATATCCTCCACCGTTGTCCCCGGTTTGATCTCTCTCGGATAGCGAATCAGGAACGGCATGCGGAGCGATTCCTCCAGCATAAACCGCTTGTCGAAAAGATTATGCTCGCCGAGAAAATACCCTTGGTCGGACGTGTAGATAACGATGGTATCCCGGCTCCGGCCGGTCGCGTCCAGATAGGCCAGCAGCCGGCCCACGTTGTCGTCGATCCCGGCCACCGTGCGAAGATAATCTTTCATAAACTTTTGATACGCCGCCTTGCGGATGTCCCTGGCGTTTTTCCCTTGCGTTTGGAGTTTCGGCTGCGGGTATCGGCCCGGATTCTTCTGATACCGCCCGGCGAGAAGATCCAAAGGCCACCCTTCAAAACGTTTGCCTTTCGGACTTTCGGGCCAAAACAAGTCTTCCGGCTCAGGCAGGTCCCGGTCGGCATACAAACCTTTATAACGGTCGTGATTGAAGAACGGCTCGTGCACGGCTTTGAAATGACACATCAGGAAAAAGGGTTGGTCCGAGGCCTCTCGTTTCTTAAGCCAGTTCAAAGCCTGGTCGGTGATAACGTCCGTCGAGTACCCGTTGTGTTCCTTTCCACCCTTTTTCCAATCTCGTCCCCGTTCGTAGAGAATGGGGTTCTGGTACCGGCCCTGTCCTCGCAACACATTGTAGTAGTCGAAGCCGGAGGGGGTCTCCTTCAAGTGCCATTTTCCCACGATGGCCGTATCGTATCCGGCCGTCTTGAGATGTTTGGCGACGTTGTCGGCGTCCGGAGCGAGCCGCCCGCCCAATGTTGTTGCTCCGTTGATATGACTGTACTGGCCCGTCAAAATGGTAGCGCGGCTCGGGACGCAAATCGAGTTCGTACAGAAACAGTTCTTCAGTAAAGCGCCTTCGGCTGCGATGCGATCGATGTTTTTTGTGCGCGCGTATTCGCTGAGCCGAAGCCCATAACATCCGATAGCCTGGCTCGTGTGATCGTCGGACATGATGTACAGGATGTTGGGTTTGCGAGACGACGTTTGTGCGGACGCAATCCTGGGTATCGCTGTGGTTGCTACGGAAAGCCCCAGGATTTTGACGAATTGACGACGCGTTAAACTCTTCATATAGGCTCCTTTCACAAAGAAGGATAGCATCCGGTTTCCAAGACGTCAAGGGCGGCTCATCGTTGATACCAATATCGGGTATCGTATCTCACTTTCGCTGTCATCCCTGCGAAAGCAGGGATCCGGAAAAGGATTGATAAAAATGGATTCCCGCTTTTGCGGCGATGACACATTGGAGTATAATATTTTCAATAGAAATTCTTATTGTTATTTGAGTAAGCAGGATAATGGACAACATACAAAGAAGCAAAAACATAGCATTCCGATGGTTTTTATTCTTCATCGCAGTTAGTTTCTTTTCGTCCGGCTATGGGCAGGAACAACAATTCAGATATTTCGACACGAACCACAGCGGCGAGGTGAGCGATAAAGTCCCCTTGATTCAGCCTTTCAAGAGGGTCCGGCTCGATCCCGACTATGGGGGGCAATGGGTCGTAGCCGGGGACGTGGACGCAGACGGCGCCGTCGAGATTGTCAGTTCGGAAAACGTCAACGAGGGCGACGTGCATTATACCAGTACGGCCGTGGCGCAAAACCTCGATGGATCGGTTTTATGGACGTGGGGAAATCCCGACGCCGGCCGAAAAAACTGGCATCATGACGTCGCCTGCCAGATTCACGATTGGGACGGTGACGGCAAAAACGAGGTCGTTCTCTGTACCCGGGGTGCTCTCGTAGAACTCGAGGGCGCGACCGGTCGTGAACTCCGGCGCATACCGATCGCGAAAGATGCCACCGACTGCCTGGTATTTTGTAATCTTTCCGGCGGCAATCGTCCGACCGACGTGCTTGTCAAAGACCGGTATCACCAAATTTGGGCGTACAATCGCAAGGGCAAGCTGCTTTGGACCGTGAAGGATCCCGGCGGGTATCGTACCGCTCATCAGCCCAGGCCCATCGACATCGACGGCGACGGGCGCGATGAAATCATGGCCGGCTATGCCTTATTGAATCCCGACGGTTCGGTTCGCTGGGTCTTCCAGTCGAAAAAGGTGGACCAGTCGCGAGGGCATCTGGATTGCGCTCGCGTCGTTCGTCGCGGCGATTCCCCCGAGGCGTTTCGCATCGCCATCACGCTCTGCGGGGCCAATGATATTGCCCTGATCGATGGAAACGGCAAGGTCGTGTGGGAAAGGACCGGTCATCATTTCGAATCCATAGACGTCGGCCGCGTCATACCCAATCACGCCGGGCTTCATCTGTGTGTGGATATCGACCACAAACCTTACGGGGACAGTCCCATCTGGGTCTTGGATGAAGAGGGCCGCCCGCTCGGTCGGATTGTGACCGATTACAGCCGGCATCATTGCCTGCTGGACTGGACCGGGGACGGCGTTGAGGAAATCTTAGTGGCGCACAAGCGCGGACTCTACAATCATCATGGCCGGCGGATCGGCACCTTCCACACCCCGGGATTGGAAACGGACTCGGAACAAACGCGCTACGAAAAGAGCCTGCTTGTCGGCGATATGACGGGCGATGGGAGACGCGATGCCATCATCATTACCGACTCCACCGTGTACATTTACAAGAACACGCGCGGTCAAAGGCCCGAAACGCCCATCCCCCTGGGGACCGAGTTCAACATGACACTGTATTAGCAAGCGTGCATTCTGTTTCATTGGGTTTGATCGTCTGGAGGGGTGGCAGCCTCAAGCGCAGCTTGGGGATGGCTTCTGCCGACTACCAGGTGGGACACGCTACGATCTTGACAAAACTCGCGGTGTAGGATCAGAAAAATAACCGGCCGGCCGCTGGTTGACGCCGGGCCGGCCGACATCGCCCAAATCTTTACGCGCCTTCTCCGCTAATGCGAGCAGGTGTTTCACGACGTTGGGATGCTTCGCCGCCAGATTCGTTGACTCGCTGAGATCGGCTTTAAGATCATATAGCCGGGCAGGACAAGGTTTCGTATCACCGCGAAAGTTAATCCATTTGGCTTCAAGCGGGAGATAGAGCTTCCATTTATCCGACCGAACGGCTTGGTGCTGTTCCATGAAATAATAGTAGAACGCCTCATACGGTGACGTAGCCCCGCCTTTTCCTTCCATTAACGGCCCAATGTCGTGACCGTCGATAATGCGATCCTTCGGCGGGTAAGTCCCGGCCAGTCGGGCAAAGGTAGGCAACAGGTCCATCGTCGTACATAACTCGCTACACGTTGTTCCGGCCTGAATCCTGCCCGGCCACCGCATAATGCACGGCACGCGCTGCCCGCCTTCGGCGCAGGTATATCCCCAACCGGCCAGGGGCGCATTGAGACCCTGGGGCGGACTCCGCCGGGGCGCCCCGTTGTCGGATGTCCAGACGACCAATGTGTTTTCATCGAGATCGAGTTCCTTCAGCGCTCCAAGAATCTCTCCCGTGGACCAATCCAGCTCTTCCACCGAGTCGCCCCACGGACCGTTCGCCGATTTGCCTCGAAAGCGCTCGCTCGCAAAAGGCGCCTTCGTGCTGCCCGGCATGGCATGGGGTAAGTAGATGAAGAAGGGCTTCTCTTTATTCGCTTTGATGAACTCGATAGCGGCCTCGGTGTAGCGCCGTGTAAGAAGAGTGCGGTCAACGGGCGCCTCGATGACTTTTTCATTTTCCATCAGCGGCAAGGGCGGCCAGTCTTGCCCCGGCCGCTGTGTCATATCGTCGCTGTACGGGATTCCCAGATAATAATCGAATCCCTGCCGGGTTGGGAGAAACGGCAATTGATCGCCGAGGTGCCACTTACCGATACAGGCCGTAGCATAACCTTGGGTCTTGAGCACCTCCGCTATCGTGATTTCATTGGGATGAAGGCCCTTTTTCGCAACCGGCTGGAGGACGGGACGGCCGGTTTCGGCCATATGCATGTTCACCCGGCGGGGATAACACCCCGTCATCAGGCTCGCACGCGAGGGCGTGCAAACACCGCTGGTCGCGTAGAAATCCGTAAATCGCATTCCCTCCCCGGCCATACGATTGATATGAGGCGTGCGATGTCGTGTCGAGCCGAAACAGCCAATATCGCCATACCCAAGATTATCGCACAGGATGATGATAAAGTTCGGTTTGGACCGTTTTTCTTCAGCTTTCGAGGCGGTCGAAAGATGAGCAAGAGAAAAGCCGGCCGCACCGAGCCTCAGAGTGCGGTCCATAAACCATCGCCGGGAATATCTCATTTTTTTTCTCCGAATCTGTCGCTACCGTCGAACCAGGCACAAATCCCAATTACCGTTCTTCTCCGAACAGAAAAGCACTTTCGACCCATCCGGGGAAAAGGACGGATGCGGATGCACTGTGGCGCCTCGGGGCCGGTGGCCCTGTGTCAATAGACCGGCCCGGCCGCCATCGCCATCGACCAAGAATATCTCACCGGCGAACGTATCGCCGACCGCCCATTGGCCATCGGGGCTGGCGCCGACATGCCAATATTTCTTTTGGTCGAGAATGTGCAGGGACCGGTTCTTTAAGCTGACATACGCGATGCCGTGCGGCTTCTTTAGCATTTGATCGTTCTTGGGCCAGATCGTGAAGAGCGCCTTGTCCGCCCCCCACCATACTTCGTGCGTCACCCATTCATCATAGGTCTCTTTGTAGAAGGGGCCGTTTCCCTGTCCGTCCGCATTGACGATCCACATACGCTGGGGCGAATCGCCGCCGGTCTCCCAGCAATACATGAGCACGCCGCTTTTCGTGGGATGCGCCTGGCAGTGACCGACTCGAAAGTCCATGTCGATGATTTTTGAATATTGCCCCGTCTGAATATCCAGGGCCAGCAGGCCCCACGAATCTTCTGTGTATCGGACGCCTAAATAGATCTTCTTTTCGTTACTATCCAATGTGATCGACCCGCTAAGTTTTGAATTCTCAGGCAAATCAGCCACTTTCCGCCGGATGCGCCCCTGCCTTTCGCCATTCAAAACCGCATCGATATCGAGGTTCCATATTTGGCGTCCGGATATGTAATACATTCGATTTTCGGTTCGGCTCAGGCACACGTTGCCCGGCCCGGCCTCATCGGTTAGTTGAACAATCATCCCGGTCTCTTCCGAGACGGCGTAATACTGATTCGTTCCAGTTCGATCCGACATGAAGACAATGGATTGACCGTCCGCCGTCCAGTTGGGATGCGTTTGATAAATCTTATTATCTTTCGCCTTCGAAGTCGTCAGCATAGTGACTTCCAGGCCGGTCACGGAGTCCTTGTAGCTGCGCTTTTCAGAAGGCCATCTCGTTCCCACGCCTGAGGGACTCGACACGGTGCGATACGCATCGTTTTGCAGACCGATCTTCTCAAATGGGATTGGTTTAAAACCGATTGTGTAGGCGGGCGAATCTTCCCGCAACTCGAACGTCTCCGGCGGCGTCCCCCTGAAATGAGGATCTTCATCGACGACATTGTCTTCAAAAGCGACGTAAGGTCGCGCTTGTTTGTACACACCATCCCATCGGCCTTTAAAGGAAATATTACGAGCGACGAGATTGCCTTTCGGCGCCGCGGGTTCATCGTTCAATATACCCACGAGTTCGGGGTAACGTTTCCGCCACAACGCGGATGTATGAGGCATGGCTTTTAGCCGTTCGGTCATTGTTGTATCCACGTGGTCGCTTGCCCAGCCCATCGCGCGGGCGTCGATGTGGAGCGCCGGCTTGCAATCCACGAAGATATTGTTCTCGACGGTACAATTGCGCCCGCCTCCGATGAAAGCCGCTCGCGTCACCCGGTAAAAAACATTGCCGAAGATTTCCGTGCCGCAGAACATATCGTCCAGGTAAACGCCGACGCATCCTTTATTTCTGAATCCGGTGATGTCGCGTAAATAATTATAGCGGATCACCGTGCCTCGCATCGTCCAGTCCCGGCCGGCATACATCGCCCCGGCGTCGTTCGATTCCAGGCAGACGTCGTGGATTTCGTTAAATTCGATGAGGTGCTCGTTGCCGCTGAATCCAATCGCCATGTGCGGCGCATCATGGATGAGATTGTGCGCCGCCCGGTTGCCGACGCCGCCGAGCGAGACGGCGGGCGTGTACATGCGGTTCCATCGCCCGTAATGATGAATATGATTGTTCTCGGCGACGTGCCCGGCGGGGGTGAGCGACGACCGCTCGCCGCCTCGCAGGCTGATGCCGCCGCGACCGGTTCCATAGATATCGCACGCCGCGACGGAGCAAGTGTTGCCCCCGCCCACCTGCACCGCGTTGCCGCCGATGTTTCTCAGCGTGCATCCGGCGATCTTCGTCTGCGTGCAGTTACTCGCCACGACGGCCGTGCCGCGACAGGCTTCGAGGATGACGCCCTCAATGGCAACGTTCGAGACGCCGGACAGGTCCACAAGCGTATCCAGCATGGAGACAACCGCTTGCCCGGATTCAATGGATGTCGGCGGCCAGAAATAAAGAATACCCGTCTTGCGATCCAGGTACCATTCGCCCGGTGTATCGAGCTCGGCTAAGATATTCATCCCGTAAAACCACTGGCCGACACGGTATCCATAATGGTGGTAGGGCGGCGCGATAGAGATAATCCGTTTGTCGGTGTCGATCGATTCGATCTTCTGCCGTTGGTCGGACCAATCCCAGAACCAATACCCGTGAACCCAGGGATCGTTCTCCTCGGCCCACCGTTTTGGCCGGTCGCCCTCGTACATGAACTTGCCCGTTTTGCTGCCCTTTCTCCCTCTGATATTCACGGTGCCGGGTTCGACGAGACCGGTGATTTTGACGAATCCCTCGTTCGGCCACCGCGCCAGCGTCATGGGTTTATCGTTAAAGAATAATTCCAGCCCGCCGCCTTTGACCTGGCCGTAGTCGGTTAGCCCGACCGCTTTCAGGTCGGCTCGTAGCACTTTAGATCGGGCTTCGGGTGCAAGTCTTTCTAAAATAGCCTGATCGGTCACAGGTTTCCAAATCTCTATCTGTTTGCCGCCGATGATCCGCACCTCCTCGCCCGGCCACGCACGGTAAATAACCGGCTTGCCGGGCGTTCCCGAATCCTCGCTTGATAATCGAAAAGTCTTATCACGCTCATACACGCCCGCCCTCAACCAGACGACGATTTCGTCGGAACGATCAGCCTTCCGCACGGCATCGCGGGCCGCCTCCAGCCTCTTAAAAGGCCGGGCTTTCGCCCCGGGATTGGCGTCGCTGCCTTGCGGCGAAACAAAGAATGCCATCTCCTCACCAAAACCGCAATTGCTGGCAAAAGTACATAGAAACAAAAGTACTGTCATGAACGTTTTCCAATGATCCATTTGTAACTCCCATTCTTGATCGTATTGACGGAACACAAAAGCAATCATAGTGGACTCGTTTCGTTTATCAAAGTAGATTTTCTCCGAGCCTATCGGTAACGAGAAGTTGTATAGAAATCTTTCCCTCTGTGCGATATAAAAAACTTCGGTAAAACAGGGAAATATGGGAGTGATTCGTGGATTTATATGTTTTAATACTCGTCGTTTACGGATTTTATCAATTTCAATAACTATAAGCTTGAGAGAATCGCTCTTGACCAATGCTATGAATTCCCTTATTATTTGCTTTGATGTAAGTAGATAGGAGTATCCTGCAGGATGGAATAAAGCGGCTCTCACAATACCTGCAAGATCAGAAAGACTGTGTTGTAGGTTTGGGGTTAGATAGATACACTTTGGAGCGCTCCAATGCAATCTTTGACATTACTGTCGAGAGATTGGAAATGTGAGTTGGCATCCCTTATTAAAAGGGCGCAAACACAGATCATCATATCGTCACCTTACCTGACGGGTGAGGGCAGTGAATTCATTTTGGCGAATTTAAGTAGACAGATTAATGCACAAATCAAGCTACGTTTACTTACGAACCTCTCACCAGCAAATGTCTGTCAAGGTGCTACAGATCCAGATGCAATCAGGACATTATGGCATGCAGTACCCGACTTTACTTTGTTGCATCTTCCTAAACTCCATGCCAAAGTGTATATAGGAGATTCTTACTGTGCTATTGTAACCTCTGCAAATCTAACTGGTGGGGGACTTGAACGAAACTATGAATACGGAATAAGAGTATCTGACCATCGCTTTGTTAAGAATATAGCGGATGATATCAGGGATTATTCTGATCTTGGTGCTATGGTCAGTGAACATAATCTTGAGGATTATTGTCGTATTGCAGCACGCCTGCGTGCCACTTACAAGAAGCAGCAGAAATCAATTGTTAGATCAGTCCAGAGAGAATTTAACCAGCAGTTACTCACTGCAGAAGATGAACTCATACGCCTTCGTCTTGCTGGCGGAGCAATGCACACAATATTCGCCAAGACTATTCTTTACCTTCTACGTCGATACGGACCCTTGTCGACGATGCAAATCCACCCAAAGGTTGAATCGATTCACCCTGATTTATGTGACAACACAGTTGACCGGATCATCGATGGAAAACACTTTGGAAAGAAATGGAAACATGCCGTTAGAACGGCACAGCAACAACTTAAAAAAAATGGACTAGTCGAACTCAAACAAGGTCGTTGGGTGATAATACATTAAGCAGGAGTACAGGAAGTTTCCCATGGATAAAAAACATCGATGTCCAGCGTGTAGCGGGAGGGGCATGTTTGTTCCTGCTATCCCATCGTGCTGTATTTTAGCTTTGAAACCTCCTTGGATCGTCGTTGAGAAATGTGATACCTGCGACAAGTTTGCTGATGACTTGTGTGCAGCATTGACAAAATTTGCCATAGCTGGATGGTTTCCCTGCACAGATGGAGGTTACCATGCATTGGTTGACACACGATCCAAGATTCATTGCTGAGGTTCAAAATTAATTGCGTATCATATAAGGCTATTCTCTGAAAAAAACTCTCAATTCTTATGGTCATCGATGTGCTGTCACCAGAATGCAGCTTCGGTTAGTGGAAGCCGCCCACATTCTACCCGTCGCTGCTCCTGGCAGTACGGATCATATCAAGAACGGACTTGCGCTGTCCCCAACTTATCATCGGGCATTTGATACTGGTTTGATATTCGTCGATACTGAGTATGTGATGAGAATCAATCCCACTAAATCAGCACAGCTTAAAAAGCTGAATCTCACTGCTGGATTTCCTGATTTTAAGGCTTCTCTTGGAAAGATTCATCTTCCAGCTGACAGGTCTCAATGGCCTCATCTATCCTTTATAAGGAAAGCAAACAAGCTACGTGGTATAGCTTAGCTTCAAAAGATTAGGAGTACGATAAATTTAATAGATATTCATCTTAGTATGGCTAAACTGGAGCCGAATACGAATTACTCTTTGAATGAGCATGTGTTGGAGAGTTGACACGTGAAAGTCACGTATGATCGCCAAACGGATACACTCACCGTGATTTTTACTGAAAACCCGGTAGCTGAAAGCGATGAGGATAAGCCTGGTATTATTTTGGATTATGATGAATCGGGTAATTTAGTCTCGCTGGAAATATTGGATGCATCGCATCGAGTCGAAATTCCGACTCGGATTGAGTATCAAGTTGCTCCAAAACCGGCGGTTTAGTCTCAAATATGTACAGGATCGATCTTCTGCCTGCATTGATTGAAAGGGGGTAGAGCTATGAGCAAGCCATTATCCACCCGAAGAGATTTCATTAAACGAACGGCCTGTGGACTCTTTACGGTTCATGCCGCCGGTCGCGCGCTGGCGTCATCCGATCCGGGAGAAATTCCCACGCGCCCGTTAGGCGGCACGGGCGTCAATGTCTCGATGCTCGGAGTGGGAGGCCACCACATCGGCAGGATCAGGGATGATAGCCAATCCATTCGACTCATGCGAAAAGCCATCGACCGTGGCGTTACGTTTCTCGACAACGCCTGGGAGTATCACAACGGTCGTTCGGAAGCGCTCATGGGAAAAGCCCTGGCCGGCGGTTATCGAGATAAGGCGTTTCTGATGACCAAGCACCACGGCCGTGATAAAAAGACGGCCATGGAGCACCTGGAAGATAGCTTGCGACGACTGAAAACAGATGTTATCGATTTATGGCAATTTCACGAAGTGGTTTATGAAAAGGATCCGGAGATGATCTTTGCTGTGGATGGGGGGATCGAAGCGGCCGACCTGGCGAAGAAACAGGGCAAAGTCCGCTTCATCGGATTCACGGGGCACAGGGACCCGGTTCTTCATCTCAAGATGCTGGCCTACGGATACCCGTGGGATGCCGTTCAAATGCCGATGAACGTGTTCGATCCGCACTTCAAGAGTTTTCAGAAACATGTTTTGCCCGTTCTTGTCCGGCGAAATATCGGTGTGATCGCCATGAAAACGTTAGCGAGCGGATATGTGCTCCGGGCCAACGTGGTTTCGGTTAAAGACGCATTGAGCTACATATGGAGCCAACCGGTTTCAACGATTGTTTCGGGCATGGATACCGAACAACTGCTGGAAGCGAACGCCGGGACGGCAAGTCACTTTAAACCGATGAGCCCAATCGAACAGTTGGGGCTGCTGGCCAAGACGAAAGATGCCGGATCAACGGGAGATTTCGAGCCGTTCAAGACGCCCCCCAACTTCGACGGTCCCATCGGCCGGAAGCTTCACGGAATCAGTTGACGCGATACCCGACGGGTCATTTGAGTTCGACGGACCAGTAGGCGTGGTCGAGGAACTGTTTCCAGCTTCGGTAGCGATCGTGGCCCAGGTGGACGTGGATGAGGGGGTTGCGCCGGGGTTTGACGGGCTTTTTGATGAGCTTCATGCCGGCCTGTTTCGGCATGCGTCCCCCCTTTTTAACGTTGCAGGCGGCGCAGGCGCACACGATGTTCTCCCAAGTCGTTTTGCCCCCTTGTGTTCGCGGGATCACGTGGTCGAGAGATAATTCGCTGGTGGGAAAATGCTTGCCGCAATACTGGCATTTGTTCTTGTCGCGGGCGAAGATGTTCCGGCGGTTGAATGTGACGTCGGTCCGCGGCAGGCGGTCGTAAAAGAGCAGCCGGATAATCCGCGGCACCGCGATAGATAAATTCACGGTCGAGACCCAATCGTGCCCGTCCGGCTCGAAGTTCCGCCGGAACTGGCTGACTTCGCACCAGCTATGAAAATCATAATTGGAATATCGACCCTCCTCTAGCGAGACCACTTCGGCCAGATCGCGAAAGAGCAAAGAAAACGCCCGCTTGGCGCCGATGATTCGGATGGCCATATAATGCTTGTTGAGCACAAGGACATTACAGTCCAAACCTGATTGATACGCTCCTGCCATCATGAGTTATACGTCACTTGCAAATATCTATCCCAGGCGTGGGATGCAAAACTCTGCGACGATCAAATCCATGCTTCGGGTGATACAAGACCGATAATGCTACGTTTTTCGGGAAAACGTCAGGCTATAAGAGAAAGTCGAACAACACCTGCCCTGCTCTCTGCGCCCGAGCCCGATGTACGAACGCAACGTTATGACGCGTCTTTGCTTCCAGAGGCCGGCTGAGCGATAACGTTCTCCGCTCTCAGCCCTTTTTCTCCTTCGACAATGTCGAACGTAACGGGATCGCCTTCGACCAAGGTCTTATAACCATCACCTGAAATACTTGAGTAGTGGACGAAAATATCACGGCCATCAGCGGTAGCGATAAATCCATAACCCTTTCGCGGATTGAACCACTTGACTTTTCCGTCTTCGGACATAAAAGGCTCCTTACACAAATGAGGACCGACTATTCGCTCCGCGCCACACAACGTGCTGTCGCTGACGTCCCCCCGCCTGTCCTGACCACATTGTGCTGTGGGCGGCGGTTTTCGTACAAGAATAAATTATACCGTCTCGGCTGACTCGACAACGGGAGCACTCAAATTCTCCCTCATCAGCCGTCCCATTTTAAACTTCACCGTTCGCTTCGCGGGAACCTCAACGCGCTCGAGGGTTTTTGGATTCTGGGCTGATCGCGCCGCTCGGGTCCGGGTCTCAAAAACGCCAAAATCTCGAAATTCCAATCGATTATCGTCACACAACTCCTTCGTTATCTCGTCCAGGAACGCCTGGATAATGCTCTTAACGGTCACTCTCTTTGCTTGTGTACGCTCTGCAATCCTGTCGATCAGTTCTTTCTTCGTAATTGTCGCCATAGACTACCTCATTTCAGGAAAGAGAAATTAGGAACCTGGATTCTTCTACCTTGAGATAAGCTGCCGTGTCATGCCTTAATTCTCGTTTTATTACCCAACAGCTCATCACACATTTCAGCGTACCTTTGCCAAGCAAAGATAGCCGCTCCCATCATGCTTTGCAGGATCCGATCACATCCCTCCATTACAAAAGCCACCGACAAAGCACAGTTTCAAATTCTGCAACTTACTATACAACAAAGACTTCTAAGCGGCAAGCACTTTTTGGATAAAAATTGGGCGAATCCGAGAAAATTTTCAAAGTCACCGCGAGAGCTTAAAAGACCCGGCATACCGTCTGGCTCGTGGCTAAACGTTAAATAGGGCCTGGGGGCGGAATTTGGCGACAACCTTATACCGGCGCGAGGATGGGCCCACTCCCGACCTTTTGGGGCGGGCCGATCGTGGCTGAAACCTCAGGCAATTTGGCCCCCGCATGTATTAGTTTGTTGACCCGAGGGAGATTTAAGGGCATAATCGCGATCTGGAGGTTGAGGCATAGCGTTTACCTTAGTGCAGGATTGATAATTATGTCGGCAGATAAGACTGATAAAAAGAGTCCCGTCAGCCCCCCTCAGAAAAAAGACCGGGCGGCCGAGATCGCAAACACCTTCGAATGGCTGATTACCGCGTTTATTTTAGCCTTTGTTTTCAGGGCCTTCGTGATGGAAGCCTTTCGTATCCCCACCGGCTCGATGGCCGATACCCTCAAAGGGGCTCATTTCCGTCTGGTATGCCCCCAATGCGGTTACAAGTACGACTACGGCTTCGTGCCGCGCGACTACGGCCTGCCCGAAGATACCGTTCCTTCGTCAAATGCCCCGTTGCCGATTACACGCTGCCCGAGCTGCGGCCATTATCCTGCGACGTTGCGATGCCGCCGATGCGGGCAGACGTATGATTCCCGCGCCCTGATGATGGAAAGCCAAAACCGTCGCAACATCGGCTCACCCGATGAAAATATTGGGCTGCCCTCTCGCTGCCAGAGATGCAGCGGCGAGCTGATGAGCGACGAGACCATGCCGGTGGCGAACGGCGATCGCATCCTCGTTCTCAAGTGTATCTACCAGTTCTTCGAGCCCAAGCGGTGGGACGTCGTCGTTTTCAAAAATCCGCCCGAACCCACCATTAACTACATCAAACGACTGGTTGGCCTGCCTGGAGAAAAGGTGCAGATCATCGACGGCGACATCTATATCGACGATCAGATCGCTCGTAAACCCCCGAAGGTCCAAAAGGAGCATTGGATGCCGGTTTATAACAACGATTATCAACCCGTCCGGCCGGAAAGAGGCGGCTTCAAAGGCCGTGCCTGGCGCCAGCCGTTCAGCAACGTCGGCGATTCGCAATGGATCACAACGGGCAATGAGGATCCGACCCATTTTCGCTTGAACAGTTCGGCGGGGCAGCTCCATACGCTTGTTTATGATACGACCATTGGAAACAGTTTCCGGGCAACGTATGCGTATAACGACGTGGACTTTTATGATAATCTGCCGTATTGCAGTGATTTGATGCTGCGCTTCGATTGTCGTGCGGACAGCCCCGAAGGGACTATCGGTATCGCCCTGAGCAAATACGAAACGACGTACCGGGCGAAGGTCGATTTCAGCTCTAAGACCGTCCTCTTTACGAAACAGGATAATGGCCGGGCGCCCGTCGAGTTGGCCCGGATACCGATCGAGCAATTCACGACAGAAAAGGAAACGTTTATCGAATTCGCTCATGTGGACCGTCAATTGGTTTTCGAATACGACGGCACGAAGTGGACGCACGATTTGGGGCGCAGTCCGCAAGACGCCGGGAGGATTCGAAGAAACATTGAGCCGCGGGTCGAGATCTTCGGCTCCGGCTCACTCGCCCTCTCGCACATGACTCTTTTTAGAGACACGCACTATACCGAAATGCGATACGGCAACAGCGGCGAATACGGCCGAGCCACAAAGGACGCTTTTGTGCTCGAAAAAGACCAGTTTTTTGTTCTTGGCGATAACAGCCCCAACAGCGAAGACTGCCGATGGTGGGACAGACCCGGAATCGCCAATGAGGGTATAACCGAGTACCGCACGGGTATTGTCCCGCGGGACTATCTTGTGGGCAAGGCGCTGTTCGTCTATTGGCCCAGCGGATTCAAACCCTTTGCCCAATTTCCGTTTGGCGTCATCCCCAACGTCGGGCGGATGCGTTTCATCTATGGCGGATCAAACGGCGAAAAGAAACAGTAAAGCTCTCACTGCTTCTTTACGGTTGCGGCTTCGTCTGGGTCATTGCATACGTCGTTTGCGTTCCACTTAGTTCATCGCAGTTTATCAGTTGGGCCAGGATCTCTTCACGATCGGCGGAAACGATCTGGACGATTTCTCCTCCCGCCTGTTGATAGTTCGCGCAGAAGTCTTTCCATGAATGGACGTAGTTTTGATAGGCGAGCATCCTGTGTTCCGCCTGTTGGCCTAACGCCTGTATTTCCGCCGGGTCCCAGAAAGAAATGACCTTCCGGCCGTCCCCAAGAATAAAATCGGCGCTGAGGACCCTGCCTTCCATGCTCAACAGTCGATTCATTCTGAAATCGATATGGTTGTCCTTGAGATAGGCCATAATCGTTTTCTTGCCATTGTTTTCGTGGGTCAGACGCTTGCGTTTCCGGGCTTGGGCGAATTGCTCAACTTCTTCTCTACGGGCCTTGATTTTTGCGATTTGCGTTTCTCGCGTTTGTTTTCTATCGGCTATCTTACTGGCGGTATCCTTGACAACGTAACTGCCATCGGAGTGGGTCTCGGAAGCGCCTTTGTATATGCCGGTGTCAGGTTCATAATAGATCGAGTTCATGCAAAAAGCGTCATCATTCACCAGGCCGGACCGATGGGTGTACGTATGGGCATAGGGAGAGTAGCGAACCCAATACGGAACCAGGCCGGAATGGCCGTACTTGTGAGCGTAGGGACTGTAGCGAAGATGGTTGGGAACCAGGCCGTGGGCATGCATGGACCAGCGAACGCGGGGATACCAGGAACCGTGGTAATGCCCCCAACCCGACGTTAGGCTGGTCGTAACCAACAACAAGACGAGGGCGAAGAGTGAAATCCTTTTCATTTGAGTCTCCTTTCTATTTGTACATCTCAGCGTTTCATCTTAAATAATCGTTGCTACCTCCTTTTTTAAAAGCGAATAGGGTTGTTAGGTTGAATGGTATGATTCCGAATATCAGGAACATTCCGGGTGGGATACGGGTCAACGTATGTTTCACGGCATGAATTTTACGCTTCGGCGGCGTAACGCATAAGCGTGGATCCGGCTGGAACGCAACAGGCTCCAGCCGGATCGCACAAGGTTTCGCTCCTTCGAAAATACCGTTCTTCTCCTTAAAAACGGACATCTCAATTTCCTAATGAGCTTGATGCAAAATTGTCTTTACTTCCATCGGGGGAGGAGATCCACTGACAACCATTTTCCTTCACACCCGTCACATCCCTTTTCATCCACCCTTTCCGAATTGATACGGCGAGTATAACGACGCGGTTTGTATAAATCAAGGGAATAAAAAATATGTATGAAAATTTATATGCCGGGGCAACCCCAGGGAATTGCCCCGGCCATATGATTGGGTGATGACCTATCGTTTCTTTCTGGCCTTGGGGCGCGGTATTTCAGGAACGTTTGTGGTGGGCAGCCATTGGGCGAATTGCTTCTTGACCTCGGCGTATTTCGGATCGCCGGCGAGGTTGTTCCATTCCAGCGCATCCTTGTCGTGGTCGTAAAGCTCCTCGGTCCCGTCGCTGTAACGAATGTAGCGGTACCGTTCGCTGCGCAGGGAATGATTGTTCCTGCCGTGCGTCGTCAGGGCCGGCCGTTCCCATTGGGCTTTCGGATTCTTCAGCAGAGGAACAAGGCTCGTACCCTCCAGCTCGTTCTTGGCCTTCAGGTTGCACAGCTCGATGAGCGTCGGATAAATATCCAGCATGGTCACGGGCCGGGGACAGCGCCGGCCGGGCTTTGTGACGCCGGGCGCCACGACCATCAGGACGTTATGCGTCGCTTCTTCCCAGAGGGCGAACTTGCGCCAGTGCAGTTTTTCGCCGAGATGCCAGCCGTGGTCGCTCCAGAGGACGATGATGGTATTGCTTGCGTACGCGCTTTTATCCAGCGCCTCAATAACCCGCCCGACGCAGGTATCCGTGAAAGTGATCGAGGCAAGATACCCCTGCACGGCCTTTCGCCACTGATTGTGTTTGAGAACCTTCGTGTGGTCGCCCTGGGGTTTGGCCATTTTTCTACCTATTGGCGGGACGTCGTCAAGATCGTTTTCTTTGACATGAGGCAGCGTGATCTTGTCCGCCGGATACATATCGAAGTATTTCCTCGGCGCGTACCAGGGCAGGTGCGGCCGGAAAAAACCGCAGCCAAGAAAGAACGGTTTATTGTGTTTCTTTCGCAACTGCCCGATCGCCCAGCTTGCCACCTTGGAATCGCCCATCTCTTCGTCCGGCACGTCCACGGGACCCCAATCGAAGTGGGCCGTCTTCGGAATGCCGTTGACCGGCCGGTTCGGGGGCAGCGGATCATCGGGTTTGTTTTTGGTCTGGGATGGGAAATAACTTTGCCACGAGGGCGGATCGGGGAAGCCGCCGTGGTAAATCTTGCCGCCGCCGACGGCGCTGTAGCCATGCGCCATGAAGTGTTGCGGGATCGTGACGGCGTTTTTCAGGGCCGGCGACGTCCGCCACGGATCAGGATTGAGATAGACGCCCGACGTCGAGGGCAGAATCCCCGTCATCAGGCTGGCCCGCGACGGATTGCAGGCCGGGGCCGAGCAGTGCGCGTTCGTAAAGAGCACGCCCCGGCCGGCGAGCTTGTCGAGATTGGGTGTCTTGACGTCGGGATGGCCGCCCAGGCAGCCGATCCAGTCGTTCAGATCGTCAATCGCCATAAAAAGCACGTTCGGTCGGTTCTGTGCCGATCTCGCCGGGAGCGCCAGCGGCATCGAAAACGCCGCCGCACCGGCTGCCGCCAGTCGCAAAAACTCCCGCCGTTTCATCAGATTCGATGTTTGATTCATTGGTTTTGTCTCCTATAAACCCTTACCAAGTCCACATGGAAGTTTAATGAATATCATGCGGGCCGTCAAGATTTACAGGGCGTTTCTTCTTGTGACATCCTTTTCAGGTGTTCTTCGATGTTCGCCAACCGGGCGCAGATCTGGATCATCGTCAATGCCTTCGACTTGCAGTAGCACAGGTACGTCACGAGAACGGAAATGACAACCAGGACCTTCGTTCCCATATCCATGTAGCTTATAAGCAGGAATTCGTTTTCGGTCAGAAGGGACCGCAGGTTGCCCTCCAATAGAAATTCCTTTAAGGAATGCATGGCGAGGAAGTAGAAAACCGTGATCGCCCAGCTTAGTATCGTCAATAGCTTAAGCCGCTTAGCCTGAACTTGATAATCCTCGATGATTTTCCGTGCTGAGTCTTTATCCGTCTCGGCCGATCCGGCTGAATCCTGATCCAGTTGTTTGAGAAGCTCTTCTTTGATATCTTTTTCCCTGGCCATTTTATTTCTCCAACTCTTTTTTAAGCGCCCGCTTGGCGTAATAGACACGTGATTTGACCGTGCCCAAATGGCAGCCCAGAACCTCGGTCATCTGCTGATACGACATGTGCTCTAAGAAACGCAGCATGAGCACTTCTTTGTGTTCGGGCCGCAACGCCTTCAGGCACGCGTGAACCTTGGACACATTTTCGAGAGAAATCGCTTCATCTTCTGTCTCACCTGGAGCCGCGATATTTTCATGGAGCTCGGACCATACTCTCTTTTTTCTAAGCCGCTGATACACTTTGTTTCGCGCGATACGGTACAGCCAGATTGAGAACGCTTCCGGTTTTTTCAGGCTCGATATCCGCCCGATCACGGTCAGCCAGGTGTCTTGCAGGATATCCTCAGAGGTTTGCGCATCGTCCAACAAACGGCTGATGAAGTAGCGCAGCGGCCTCTGGTATCGTTCAATCAGCTTTGCAAAAGCGTCCTTATCGCCCATCTGACAGCGAAGGATCAACATTTGCTCGATCAGTTGCTCACGTGAGTCCATGCAATATCCTTGGCCTATACAGATGCGCCGGCAGCCGATAAGTTCAAGCCATTCCGGTTTTTCCTTATTGGAATCCCGGAAAGCAGCCTGAACAATAAAAAAACTTGCCAAAACAAGGGTTAGCCGTTAGTTTATCGTCTTTGTGTAGTGAACTAAAGTGACTAAAATGAGCTAAAGTGACTAAAGTAAATAGTAGTGCGCCGGCGTTGTTTTGCAGCTTTAGGCACTTTAGTCACTTTCAACTTAAGTCACTTTTTCGTATTGTGAACCTTTGATGATGGGAAATGTGTGATGAGTGTATCCAAGAATCCGGGCCTGTCGGACCTCGACGAGCTTTGTATCCAAACGATCCGTTTTTTATCCATGGAAGGCGTGCAGAAGGCCAGGTCCGGCCATCCGGGGATGCCGATGGGCATGGCGCCCGCGGCGTACGTCCTCTGGACCAAATATATGAGGCATAATCCCGCCAATCCGAAGTGGCGCAATCGCGACCGCTTCGTGCTTTCGGCGGGCCACGGCAGCATGTTGTTGTATTCCATGCTGCATCTGACCGGGTACGATATGAGCCTGGACGACCTGAAGAACTTCCGCCAGTGGGGCAGCAAGACCCCGGGCCATCCCGAGTACGAGCCGGACCTTGGCGTCGAAGTAACGACCGGACCGCTGGGCCAGGGCATTTCCAACGCCGTCGGTATGGCCATCGCCCAAAAATACCTGGCAAGTTACTTCAATCGGGAAGGCTTTCCCATCATCGATTACAAGATCTACGTCATCGCCAGCGACGGCGATCTCCAGGAAGGCGTCGCCTCGGAAGCGTGCTCCTTAGCAGGGCATTTGGGCCTGGATAACCTCGTCGTCATTTATGACGACAACCACATCAGCATCGACGGCGATACGGACCTCTCCTTTACCGAAGACAGGGCCAAACGCTTCGAGGCTTACGGCTGGAACGTCCAGACCGTCGGCGGCGATGGTAACGACATGGCGGCTCTTGAAAAGGCATTGAAAGCCGCCGGCTCGAAGCCGCAGCCGACCATCGTCAAGCTCCGCACGCATATCGCCTATGGCAGCCCGAACATGCAGGATACCGCGGCGGCGCACGGCGCTCCTCTGGGCGACGACGAAATCAAGCTGATTAAGGAAAAATTCGGTTGGGATCCCGAAAAGAGTTTCCACGTCCCCGACGAAGTCAAGGCCCATATGCAAACAGTCGTGGACGAAGGCAAAAAGGCACAAGCGGCGTGGGACAAACTCTTCGCCGACTATACAAAGAAATATCCCGAGCTTGCCGCTGAGTTCAAAGACGCCTCGGCGGGCAAGCTCTCGGTGAATCTTGACGATCTTCTGCCGAAATTCGAGGCGGGAAGTTCGATTGCCACACGCAAAGCCTCCGGCACGGTCTTAGGTGCGCTGATGCCCAAGTTGCCGCTAATATTGGGCGGCTCGGCGGATCTGACACCGTCGAACAATACGCGATGGTCCGACACAAAAGATTTTCAAAAAGATTCACCGGATGGTCGATATCTTCGCTTCGGAATTCGAGAGCACGGTATGGGCTCGATCATGAACGGGATTTCCGTCAGCGGCCTGGCCCGCGCGTACGGCGCGACGTTTCTGGTCTTCTCCGATTATATGCGTGGCGCGATCCGCGTGGCGGCCCTCTCCAAATACCCATCGATATTCGTCTTCACACACGATAGTATCGGCCTGGGCGAGGATGGCCCGACCCATCAGCCGGTCGAGCATACAGCCGCTCTTCGGGCGATGCCAAACCTGCTCGTGTTCCGCCCCGCCGACGCCAACGAAACCGCCCAGGCGTGGAAGTACGCCCTGGAGCATAAAGACGGCCCGGCGACGTTGTTACTTACCCGGCAGGGATTGCCCGTCTTGGACCAGGACAAATACGGTTCCGCGACCAACGTCAGTAAAGGCGCCTATATTTTGTGGCACGGGCTTCCAGCCCGTGAAAAACATGGCCAGGATGGCCATGCCACGTCGGATGTCGTGCTCTTGGCCACCGGCTCGGAAGTTTCCGTCGCTCTTTGCGCCGCCGAAGGATTGGCCAAGGAAGGAATCGCCGCACAGGTCGTGAGCATGCCGTGCTGGGAACTGTTCGAGCAACAGTCTCAAGAATATAAAGATTCCGTCCTCCCGCCCAACGTCAAAGCCAGAGTCGGCATCGAAGCCGGTATCGACCAGGGCTGGTACAAATATCTCGGCGACAAAGGCGTCTTCATCGGTCTTTCGACCTTCGGCGCCTCCGCCCCGGCCAAAACCTGCTTCGAGAAATTCGGCATCACCGCAGAAAACGTCATCGAAGCCGCCAAGAAATCACTTGGGAATAGCAAATAAACGAGCAGATCGAAATCGAACTTGCTTTACTTTTTCTGTTCTTTTTTGAGTTTCTTGAGAACAGCGGTGGCATATTTCTTAACATGAGGGCATGGATCGTGAGTTGCTTTTTCCAGGAAGGCCATCACACCTTCCATTGCGCTTTTTGAGGAATTGTCCTTAAAATATGAGGGATCCCAGAAGCCTCTGATGTGCCAGCGGATATCCCATTGCCGATATCTTGTCCCTTTGATGAATGACGCAGACATTATGCCCTCTGTGCCTGTAAAACGTTTTAAGAAAAGCAGAAATGCCGGCCAATAGAGTTTAGCTTCTTCAGAAGTGGACATTATCATGTCACAATATGGCAAAGAGGCGACGGAATAGCCGTCTTCACGACGAATCAAAAATGGACCCTTGAATACGAGATTGGGATCGGAATTCTGTGTCTTTAGCGTTTCGAGATCTTTTCGACAGTCGGCGCATAGCAGATTCTCTACGCCGGAACCATGTAACTCAAGGTGAGATCCCGGTTTTTTAGTCATAAGGCACGTTTGATGATCGCAGTGGTATCCATTACCGTGTTTGCGATTTTGGCATAAACCTAAGATATGCCCTACATTATGCATTAAAACATATTCCTCTTCTTTGCCGTCGGAATTTTTAAACGAACTCACGTTGAAGAAAATCACGCTGGGACAATATCCCCGGATATGGGGTATTGTTTTTTCAATCTTGAGCCCGACATGATTATCATAGAAAAAAATATGCAAATAGGCGGGTTGGGGGCCTGTTTTAGGGGGGCCGTCAAGACATAGGATGTTCGCTAAGCCGATCGGCATACCATATACCCACAGGAGAGGAAAGGGCTCATCCCGGACAATTTCAATACCATCAGGCTTATTACAGTATTTGCTTAAAAACACCTTCAACTCGTCGAGCCA
>Ga0272442_10001733_pt1 | contig 32505 bp, 26 predicted proteins | sample SSMForm2O_FD_200262 | JGI IMG/M metagenome (GOLD analysis project Ga0272442, IMG submission 200262) | Marine sediment archaeal communities from Little Sippewissett salt marsh, Falmouth, MA, United States - SSM-Form-2O | ecosystem: Environmental > Aquatic > Marine > Wetlands > Sediment ... | reverse complement strand
TTCCACGTCATAACCGCTCTTCTGGGCCACTTCCATGATAGAACTTCTCGTAATGCCAGGAAGAACCGACCCCAAGGGAGGCGTGGTCACCTTGCCGTCCTTCACCAGAAACAGATTCTCCCCCGGCCCCTCTGCCACATAGCCTTCGTAGTCCAAAAGAAGCGCCTCATCGTATCCTGCTTCCTTGGCCTCGATCGACGCCAAAATAGAGTTGGCATAGTTGCCGCAGACCTTCGCATAAGGATCCGTCGTCCCTGGATGTGTCCTCAGGATATCCGTAATCTTCACGCGCACCGCTTCTTCACCAAGATAGGAATCCCACGGCCAAACCGCGATGGAGACGTTCACGGCAGCACCCTCGACGCCAAGTCCCATCTTGCCGTATCCGTAAAAGACAATGGGGCGGATATATCCTGCCTTGACCTCGTTCACCCTAATGGTGAGCCGGGTCGCTTCCATGATCTCTTCCTTGGTGAAAGGGATCTTCATTCGGAAAGGTTCAGCTGAACGAAAGAGACGGTCGACATGGTCCTTGTGCCTAAAGACAGCCGGTCCTTGATCGGTATTGTAGAACCGGACCCCCTCAAAAACCCCGCCACCGTAGTGAAGCGTGTGCGTCAACACGTGGACTTTGGCGTCCTGCCAGTCCACCAACTCGCCGTCCATCCAGATTTTCTTCGTCTCTTCCATAGCCCTCATCCTTCCAAACGTACCTTCATCCTGGTCTCTCAGGAAGACCGCAGCCACCAGCAAAGAGAATAGTGGGGATGTTCGGGGGCCGTCAAGGGATGCCTCGTTTCGTGTCTCCTTGCGGAAGCCGTTATAATAGCTCTCTCACCCTGAGAAAGGAGTTTGTTTCATGGCACAGAAGGTGACACCGCGCTCGGAGGATTACTCGAGGTGGTATACAGATGTGGTTCAGATGGCCGAGTTGGCGGATTACGCACCGGTGAAAGGCTGCATGGTCATTCGTCCCTATGGATACGCGCTTTGGGAAAACGTCAGGGATGCCTTGGACTTCCGCATCAAGGAAACGGGACACGAAAACGCGTATTTTCCCCTCTTCATTCCGATGCAGTTCATCGAGAGGGAGGCGGACCACGTGGAAGGGTTTGCCCCAGAATTGGCCGTTGTGACCCACGGCGGAGGCAAGGAGCTGGAAGAGCCGCTAGCGGTGCGGCCCACCTCCGAGACGGTCATCGGGGAGATGTACTCCAAGTGGATCGACTCCTACAGGGATCTGCCCGTGCTCATCAATCAGTGGGCCAACGTGGTGCGATGGGAGAAGCGTCCCCGTCTCTTCCTGAGGACAACGGAGTTCCTCTGGCAGGAAGGGCATACAGCCCACGAGACCCAAGAAGAAGCCGAAGAGGAAACCAGGAAAATGCTGGACGTGTATGCCCACTTTGCTGAGAACGAAGCAGCGATTCCCGTATACAAGGGCGTCAAGAGCGCCTCGGAGACGTTCGCCGGGGCTGTGGCGAGCTATAGCATCGAAGCGATGATGGGAAACGGCTGGGCGCTCCAGGCAGGCACCTCACACTTTTTGGGACAGAACTTCGCCAAAGCCTTTGATATCACCTATCTCGACCGCAACAACCAGCTTCAGCACTGCTGGACCACCAGTTGGGGCGTGAGCACCAGGATGGTGGGGGGAATCGTCATGGTACATGGAGACGATCAGGGATTGATCTTGCCTCCGCGATTGGCCCCCATTCAAATCGTGGTCGTTCCCATAGGCAAAACCGAAGAAGAAAAGAGAACCGTTCAAGCTTTCACAGACAGGGTTGCAGGCGCCCTCAAAGGACTTCGCTTCAAGATAGACGACAGAGAAGAGTATAGTCCCGGCTGGAAATTCAACCAGTGGGAAATGAAAGGGGTTCCTCTGCGCATCGAGGTAGGGCCGAGGGACGTCAAGAAGGAGTCCGTTGTCCTAGCGAGACGGGACCAGCCGGGCAAGTCCGGCAAGCAAAACGCACCCCTCACAGCGCTTCGCGAGGCTGCGGAAGGAACCCTGGAGACGATCCAGAAAGCATTATTCCAACGAGCTCAGGAAGAGATGGACGCCCGAACTCAGGAGGCCACGTCCTACGAAGAATTGAAGGAAGCGGTGGCTCAGGGAATGGCCTTGGCCTACTGGTGCGAAGACCCTCAAGAAGAGGCCCAACTCAAGGAGGAATCCAAAGCCGTCTCTCGATGCATCCCTTTGGAACAGGAAGAGGAGCCAGGCAAGTGCGTTTTCTGCGGCAAAGACGCCAGGAAAAAAGCGCTCTTCGCGCGCGCCTATTGAGGACATCCGAGGAGAAGGCCGTTGGACCAGATCTGGGAAACGGGAAGCTGGGAAGACAGGGTGACGGGTGCCTGGATGGGACTGGTGGTGGGGGACGCTTTGGGAATGCCTTTGACAGGATCCAAGGAAGGCACCATCCAAACCCAGTTGGGTGAAATTCGGGACTACGTGAATCCTGCCCCCTTGTTGAAGGGCAAATCCTACCGCTGGTCCATGCCCGGTCTCTATGGGAGCATTATTCAAGAAGCCCTAGTTTTCCTGGAAACGACGCTTCACAGAAATCATTTTGACCCCCAAGATTCTGCCAGGAAGATGGTTCTCCTCTCCTCCTCCGAGTCCTCCCATGACGGTGTTTGGAGAAGAACGGGAAAGGGACTCAGAAAAACGCTTCAGGCCCTAAAGGAAGGAACGCCTTGGAATCGAGCAGGACAACCAAGAACGGACGGAGAGGCCTGCGGTCCTGCCCTGGCTTTGAGCTTAAGTCTTCTTGACGCTTCGGAGCAAGAACTGCTTTCTTCTCTTCTAAAGGGAGCCTTTCTCACCCATCAGGACCCTGCGGCCATTGTCGCGGCCACGTGTGTCGGTTGCTTGGTTCGAGATGTCCTTCAGAAACCAGGATTGGCCGCTTCGGAACTGTTCCCTAGAGCCGCTTGCTGGGCTGAACAAGCGGAACGTCTCTGTTTCGATACATGGCCCGATTTGATGTTGTCTTCTCCCAAGGCGCATCATCACGCCATGTCCCGCATCTTCCAGGCCCTCACAGAAAAACCTAGCTTGGAGGAAAAAGAATCCTTGGATTTCCTCGCAGCCAAGGCTGGCGAGATCCTGGAACGCAGGGTGAAACGTCCCACCATTGGTCTGGCGGTAAGCTCCGTACCCTACGCCTTACTCGTCGCAGCCATGCCTGGTGCCAATCCCGAACACGCTCTCCTTAAGGCGGCACGTCGGGGAGGAGATGTCCGAACCGTGTGCGGGATTGTGGGAGGGATCTCAGGCGTTCTTTACGGATGTCGATCTCTGCCCGAAGTCTTTCTCAAGGGACTTGCCAACAGGTCGCAAATTGAACGTAGAGCGGAGTGGCTCGCCTGCGGACAGAAGCCTTCAGGAATGAGGAATCTAGTGGAAATGGAGTCTGCCCTGACTCAAATGGAGGAGGAAAGAAGACAAGCCATCGAAAAGAGAGAGAAGCCTCCCCAGCCCCAAAAAGAGACGACTTCTTCACCCATTCCGTCCCCCATTCCTCTGACAACTCCACCATCCAAGATGAACAAGCGGGAACGACGCGCATTCGAAAGGAAAAAGACCAAACGACTCAGGAATAGGCGCAAGTAGCTCGTTCCTCTTGCGGAAAACGAAGCTGCGGGCCTCTCCCCGAGAAAAAGAGACTTGCCTGGGTGCATGCTCGACTCCTCGGGGAGTATCTCCACAGGTTTGGCTTCCGCAACAGGGTCGATTCTCGCGAAGGGCCGGACTGGGGCCAGGAAGACATTCCTAGCCCCACGTTCTCACCAAGATTTCTACTGCACGACGCCATCTTACGCACCAGACGATGCTTGCCTTGTTCACCCTCGTCGGAGTGTAGAGAACACGGAGCAGTCCAGGCCTGTACTTGCCCTACAAGGATCACTCGCAAAGTGGCGGAACTACATATTGTGCTCGGGGTGCTCGGGGTCCTCGGGGTCACTTCGCCAAACTCCGTCTGGTTACGCAACCTGGAGCCGTTCGCGACGGAATTGATGAGAACGTCAGGCTAGGTAAACGAAGCTGGTTGTTCGTCTATAGGCCGAGGCTGTTATACTGAAACGTCTCATTCATTCACGAAGAGGTGGGAGCCATGGCCAAAAAATCCCTTGCAGGCAAAAAAGTCACTATCAAGATTCCTCGTCCCCTCTACGACAAAATTGGACGAGTCATCGAGGGAGCCGGGTACAACTCTGTCACCGATTTCGTGGTCTACGTCATGAGAGATCTAATGAGCAGCCACGGGGACAAAGAAAAGGGAACCTTCTCCGCTGAAGAGATGGACAAGGTCAAAGAGAAACTGAAAAATTTAGGCTACCTATGATCCGCTCGCTAGCCAGAATCCTGGCAAGCATGGGCCTAGTTTGGCTAGCCCAATATTCCCACCACGACTTCTGCTGCGCGGATCCCTTCCTCTGCACCAATCGCTCTGACAAACCCCGCAGGCAGCAAATCGTTCAACTCTACTTGACGCAAGAAGAGGGACAGTCTTTGGGAGGTCCAGGAACCTTCTCGCTCCGTTCCCGAAACGAGTGGACATGCCTAGGACAAGCCGACGACCTCGATGAAGATGGAACGGTTGATGAGCTTATTTTTCTTTCAGATTTCGAACCTGGAGAGACCAAGCGTGTCATGATCGGAATGAGAACAAGCCGCGCTTCTCCTCAGGCCCAAGCTTTCCCTCGCACCGAAAAGGATCAGGGGTTTTTTACGCTTCTTGAGACCAACGATCTCGTCTATACAATCTGCAGCCAGGGACGACCCAGGGTCTTTTTCAAATCGCACCCCGCCTTGGGCCCTAGGGAGCTCTTTCGTCCAGGTGTTTACAGGCTCGAAAAACGCAAAAACCCTATCGTCTGGATCCCTGATCCGCATGCGCCTTCCTCCGAATGGCAAAGACGATGCGTGGCCTCCGGCCCCATCCGTTCGGTGATCCGTTTAAACGGTTTCTGCCGCTCACGCAAGAGAGAGGCGATACCCGTCCAGATTTTCTATGTGGCCTACCCTCAAAAGCCTTGGGTGGAGTGCCGTATCCGCGTGAAGGAATCGGAATTCAATCCCGTTCAAATCTGCGCCGCTTTCAAACGAGAGGAAAGGGAACGCTTCTACAAGGGAAGCAGAGAGGGAACTGCCGTTTTGCAGGAGATTCCCTTCCCGTGGTGCAGAGCACTCATCCTGCCGCCTCTATGGAACAGGGGAATCGTGCAACCCGCCAAGAAAAGGAGAGATCACATCTCTCTGCTCGACCTGGACCCTGCGGGACGCGTCGTCTTTCGTGCCATGGCTCATCTGGGCGAAGGAGATTCTGCCTCGCAGTGGGACCGTTGGTGTTCCATTCTGGAAGAAGAAGCGGATTCTTTCTGCCATTCCATCGCCGTGGAACGATTATCTGAGTGAAGCGCTACTTGGTTTCTGTTGCGGAAAACGAAGCTGCACGCCTCTCCTCGAGGAAAAGAGACTTGCCTGGGTTCATGCTCGACTCCTGAGAACGGGCATGAACTGGGACGAAGGAAGGAGGCAGAGGTCCTCTTCACATTTTCCTCTGGCGGTGCGTTGGAATGCTTAAATACGCACCGCCGAGGTCAAGACCGTCCCCAGATGCCAACTGTACATTCGGTGTGGGAACGGTCTTCAAACCGTTCAAAAAGGACCTCTGCCTCCTTCCTTCTTGTCCCGCAGCACTTCCGTTTCCGTCTTGGGACCCGCCAGGGCGGACACCTGTCCCTCGACCGGCCCTTGATTGCCTCGCTCTCCGCAACAGGTACTACTTGATGTGATATTTCTTTACGTCTTCCTTGGGGATAGGCGATACGGTCACAGGGCTTTTCCCTTCGTCCTTCTCCACCACAACGCGGGCGGGCCTTCCCTCAGGGGCGTCTCCATAGGCAATGCACAGTCCGCAAGCGAACTCCAAATCCTTCGCTGTTCCTCCCCCGGGAACTAACGCCACAGGACCAGGGAACTCATCGTCCCAGACAAAGAGATCTCCTGTCTCGAACAACCCACGTAATGCAGTGTTTTCCAGCTCGTTCCTTCCCAAGATGACCTTCTGTCCTGTCGGAGAACGGAAGTGACGACCCCACCGAAGCAGCTTCATGTCCCTTACGCCGGACTCCCCTGCATCTAAGGCGTCCTTGAGCCTCCTGGAAAAGGCTGGATCCGTTAGAAGGCACCCTCCTGCTGGGGAAGGGAATGAGCGAACACCATATTTCTCGGCCAGGGCAAATTGTCTCTTTCGAGAACGGCCGGAAAGATCCAAGAGTCTCCTTCTTTCCACCAATCCCTTTCTCTCCGGCAAGGTCTCGGGCAGAAGCTTAGCGCTCAAGGGACGAAGCAACAGATCTCCGTATCCTGAAAGGTCCGCCACCTCGTTCAAAGCCCGTCTATTTTGAGAGAAAGGTCTCTCGTTCAGGACCTCGCCCGTACAGAGGAAGTCGAAGCCTTCTTTCTCCAAAAGCTCGCCTGCTTTGCGGATCATCAGGACATGGCAATCCAGGCAAGGATTCATGTTCTTTCCATACCCGTGGGATGGATTCATCACCAGCTTTAGGTGTTCCTCAGTGATGTCCAGAACCAACAGCTCAATCTGTAGCTGTTTCGCCGCATCGCGAGCATGATTCGCCCCGAAGAAAGGCGTCACAAAGGAGACCCCCGCCAGCTTGATCTCCTGCTCCTGCAGCACCTTCACGGCCAGGATACTATCCAGTCCCCCAGACAAAAGGCACAAGCCACGGACGGCCACGCCCGCCTCCCCTTCACGCATTGGAAGATCCCGCTACGGGCGGGAAGATTTGCAAGAAATCTCCCCGCCCGTTCAGGATTGAAATTACTTATCGAACGCTGCGTCGAAAGCCAACTTAGAGGGTTCGAAATCCACTCTCTTCACGAATTCGCACGCCTCTGCAGCGCCATGTTCCCTGTCCATGCCGCTATCTTCCCACTCCACGGAAAGGGGACCTTTATACCCGATTCGGTTGAGCGCCCGCATAATCTCTTCGAAGTCCACGTCCCCTCTACCCAGACTGCGGAAATCCCAACCTCTCTTTGCATCGCCAAAGCCCAAGTGCGAGGACAAGATCCCCGACTCTCCGTCCAAGGTAACCGCCGCGTCCTTCATGTGCACGTGCAGTATTCGGTCAGGGAATTTCATGATGAACTTGGCCGGATCCACGCCCTGCCACAGCAGATGGCTTGGATCAAAGTTGAAATTGAACTCCTTGCGCCCCTTCAGAGCATCGATGGCTCTGCTGGCACTGTGAAGATCAAAAGCGATCTCTGTGGGATGGACCTCCAGACCGAACTTGACTCGATTGGTTCTAAACACATCGAGAATGGGATTCCATTGCTTCGCCAGGAGGTCGTATCCCTCATCAATCATGCCCTCAGGAATTGGCGGAAAGTCGTAGACAAGATGCCAAATCGAAGAACCAGTAAATCCGTTGACAATCTTCAAGCCCATATTTCGAGCGGCCTTCGCCGTCTTCTTCATGGTGCTAACGGCCCATCTGCGCTTCTTCGCCGGGCTGCCGTGGCAATTGGCCGGAGCAAAGGCGTCCGACCTTTTGTCGTTGTTGGGATCTAAGACCAACTGGCCCGCCAGGTGGTTACTGATGGCCCAGACTTTCAGCCCATAGTCGGCGAGGAGTTCTTTTCTCTCCTTGCAGTAGGTCTTGCTTCGGGATCCTTTGTCCACGTCAAAATGATCGCCCCAGCACGCCAACTCGAGTCCGTCATACCCCCACTCAGCCGCCTTCCTGGCCACTTCCTCTAGAGGTAAATCCGCCCATTGTCCTGTAAACAGTGTCACCGGTCTTGCCATGGTGCTCCTCCCTTCTTCACGGTAATTTTCGAGCGTCCTTACATTCTTGGTTTTAAGAAGGATGGTGTCAAGTGTGCGAACGCGCCAGATGCTCCTCTAGAAAGGCATTCATCAGCCATTGAACGTATTCATTGACAGGACGCGCCGCATCCATGGTGTGAGGCCAACCGTCGATCCGAGCGTAGCAGTGGGGCAGGTTGAGTTCCTGCATCTTCTCCACCAAGGCATCTGTGAATTCCACTGGAACGATGTCGTCCAGGGTGCCTTGGATCACCAACGTGGGCGGATCGTTTTCATCCAAGTGCGTGATCGGGGAAGCCGAGGCGTAGAGTTGGGGATCCTGGTCGTACGGCGTCTTCAGAAATCCTGTCACCGTGGGATGCGTCTGCGCCATGGGTACGGTCAAATCTGGCGGACCATACAGGTCGACTACGGCCGCCACAGAGCTGCTGACCCCTTCGTGTCCCCCTGAAGCGTTCCATTCCTCCCTCTCCGGGGAGTACCCCACCATCATCGCAAGGTACCCTCCTGCGGATCCCCCGATGACGGCAATCCTGTCTGGATCCACGCGGAGTTCTTCGGCTTGGGAACGCATCCACCGGACAGCGCACTTCGCGTCCTCCACGCAGGCAGGAAATCCTGCCTCGTCTGCGAAGCGATACCCCATCGTGGCCACCACATAGCCCCGCTGTGCGTACCGCACCGTGTAGTATTTGTAATCCCGCTTATCGCCTCCCACCCAGCCTCCGCCATGAATGAAGAGAAGTCCCGGCAGGGGATGATCCAGGGCTTCAGGATAGTAAAGATCGAGAAGAAGCGGTCGATCTCCCACGCGTCCGTACTCCACGTCTTTCCTTTCCGCCACGCCAGGAGGGACAGGCCAATCAAATGCCGGATCCAGGAGGTCCAGTCTTTTCAAAACATAAGCGGCATAGATGGAATTCATGGTCGGATATCCCCGGGGGGCGGGAGGGGCGTTCTCAGGAAGACGGACCAGGTCGGGACGCCGCGCCGGCGGCCTTCCCTGCCACAACAGAAGGTAGCCTACGGCCAAGGCACCAATTGGAACTATGCTCCCCAGACCAATCAAGAGGCGACGAGGCCATTTTTTCAAGACGTTCTCCTTTTTCATGACGGCTAGGTCCGTCCTGTCACGCTCTCTCCATCAAACAGTTTCCGTGTGGCTGCCCGTACGAATGCGACAAAGCTCACTTCCTTCGATGCGATAGATGAGAAGCCAACCCAGTTCGATGTGGCATTCTCGACAGTCTTTTAGCACACCTTTAAGTGCATGATCTCGCATTTCTTCCGGGAGTCTTTCCCCGTTCGCAAGGCGACGAATCGTGCGCTTGAAAGCCTCAAATTCCTTGCCTTGCTTCCTGAGGCGTTTCACATCCCTCTTGAACTGAGTATCTCTCCGCATGGACCGCACCCCTCAAATCTCGAGATCCTCGAAGAGATCGTCTGGCGATGCGAAGCTCTTGCCTCTGCCTTGCCTGGCGTTCTCAATGGCCTTCATGGTCCTCTCATTGGGAACCCGAAGTCGAACGGCAAGCCATGGTGCGCGATGATTTGGCGATAGTACAGCAACCCTCCCGGATTATCCTACACATTAAAGGGCCCCACGGTCGCCTTCATCTTGGGGACGTCCTTACCGCCTGGCAGTTTAACGTCGAAGGCGGACCCAAACCCTCCGCTCACGCCGTGGGCAAGTCCCAAAAGAAAGACGTTCGGTTCCGCCTGAAAGATAAACGCCCAGACGATTCCGATGAAGAAGCAGACAGTCATGAGCTCATACGCCGTGAGATGGAAAAGAGAAAATACCACAGCGGTGAGGAGAGCGGACAACAAAGGAGAGGAGATGCCCTTTCGTATCCTGGTGTTGAAGTAGCTCAAGAAGAGCAGTCCCTGCAACGTGCCCCAAATGATGTAGGTGCCCACCGACCTCATGCCGTTGGCGACCCTCAAGTCCACGCTTCCCTTGCCATGAACGTAAATCGCGAGGTATCCTGCCACAACGATGAAGGCAACGAGAATCGCCAGGTACGCTCCCACGATCTTGGCAGCCCGCGGGAAGTTCCTGTATCGCACGATGCAGAAGAGGAAGAGGTTCACGACACCTATGCTTATCAGACCCACGGTCCAGAAGGAGAGTCCTTCCTTGAGCCGAAACGGTGTGGATTGTCCCACCACCTTCCTGACGATCTCTTCCGCCTGGGTTCGAGCGAGAAGGACAACCAACACGACACCCACGTTGGCCAGGAAAACGCCGATCTTCTTGGTTCGAGCGCCTGGGCCCTTCCGCATTTCTCTAATGAAGCGGACAGGACTGCCGAGGCCCCAGTCGTCCGCGCTGTCACCGTGAAGCCTGGCGGAAATGAAAATAATGTGAATGAGCGCCGCACCCAAGGCAATCCCGCCGATCACCATGCAAACGCTCAAGGTGCTCTCTCCAAACTCGATTTTAGGATTTTCCCGGGGAAGCACGGCCCAAAGCCAAAAGAGAATCCAAACCACGATAATCGGGACTTCGAGAAGACTTCGTCGTGCTTGTCGCGAAAGATCTAGATGAGGTGAAAGAAAGACGATATAGAGAACGATGCAGGCAAGGTATGCGAACCCCATCCATTGCAGCCATCCTTCCCTGGGGAGAAAAAAGAAGTAGAACGGCAGAAGCAGACCCAAGACAACTCCGCCCTCCACCCATTCTCGCGTTGTCATTCTCTTGATACTTCGACCTTCACAGCCAGACATGCCGCTTCTCCCTGCGATGACCTAACTCCAATGAGTCCAGTCATTGTACGTTTTCAATGAGGTCGAAAGAACAGCCCCCCCTGGAGCCCCCTGGACATGTCACGAGAGACGGACAACTCGGCTGCTAGGCGAAGAGGGATACAATAAAATTATGATCGTCCTTGGAATTCTCGTTGAAGGATTGCGTCCGGACCGAATGGGGTGTTACGGACACACAAGATCGACCACGCCGCAGCTGGATCGCCTTGCGGAGCGGGGCGCGATTTTCACCAGAGCCTACGCGTCCGACACCCCAGGAACCAGGGGCCTCATCAACGTGCTTTCTGGAAGGAGAGCTGGCGGGTGTTCTGAAACGCCAAGCTGGATGCAAGACTTTCTGGCATCCAAAGGCTACAAGACCGTTGCGGTGGCTCCTCGAAAAGTCGGCCCCTTTCTGGGACCTGGATGGGATGAAATCCATGAGATCCCGCGATCGCGAAAGGTTTGGAGTACAGATCCCAAGCAGGTGACAAAAAAGGCCCTTGACAGACTTCTCAAGGAAGAAGATATCTTCCTTCTCTGCTGCTTGGAGATCCCCGTGCACCCTAAGGCCGAAATTCCCCTCCCCTTCTTCACCAAGTACTGGCCGAAGGAAGATTCCGATAAGGGGAACTGCATCGCCAGGGACTGGGCTTGGTATGACGCCTCTGTCCGCAGTATGGACCTCGCCTTGAAGCCTCTTTTGGACGCGGCGCTGCAGGAGAAGGACAGGTTCGTTTTCTGTTGCTCCACGTGCGGGATGATGTTAGGAGAAAAGAAGGTCCGTTTCGCCCCCGTCGGAATTTATGAGGGGACTCAGAAGGCTGCTTTCCTTCTTTCCTTTCCGAAAAGAAACAGCGCCCCTCTCGCTGTGGGAAGCCCAGTTAGCCTGATGGATCTGTTTCCAACGTTTCTGGAATGGCTGGGCGAGTCCTCTCCCAAGGTAATACAAGGAAAGAGCCTTATTCCGCTCTTGAGAGGCAAGGCTAGGGAGACGAGAAACGTTCTCCATCTCGGCCATTCCGATCAAACCATCCAAACAGGAATCGTCTCCAACCAGTTCAAGCTCGTTCGAACATTTCGGCGCGGTTGCTTCGACATTCCGCCGCTATCTATGTATGATCTAACCGCAGACCCCGGAGAAGAAAAAGAGATTCCGATAGAAAGGACGCGTTTCATGGATGATCAGCTCATCCGGCGATATAAGGCGCCGCCTCAGAAGCTTCCCGAAAACATGCTCAGTTGGAGACTCTATGGAGCCGGCATGGAGAATCTCGGCAAACAAGGGAAACCTGAAACGGTGCCGTTGCCTCCCTGCGGCCCAAGAGAACTCATTATGAGAGTGGACGCGGTGGGACTTTGCTTCAGTGACACCAAGGTTGTCAAAGCAGGACCGGACCATCCCCGTCTTCTAGGTCGGGACCTGAAGAAGGATCCTACGGTATTGGGACATGAAGTCGCTGGGACGGTCGTTCTGGTGGGGAAAAAAATACAAGACCGGTTTCATGCGGGCGAGAGATATTTGGTCCAAGCGGATGTCTACTACCAGGGCGTCACGATGGCCTATGGGTATGTTTTTCGGGGTGGACTTCGACAATACACCCTGATACCTCAACAGATGGTAGATGGCGACGAAGGGACCTACCTTCTACCGCTGGGGGAGGACAGCGGCTACTCTCAGGGCGCGTTGGTGGAGCCTTGGGCCTGCGTGATCGCAGCCTTCGATATTCCGTATAGGAAAAATGCCAAAGAAGAGGGGCATCTCTGCATTGCGGCGGACAAGGAAGCAAAGGCTCCCGACCTGGAAGGGCTTTACGCGGACGGCGCGCCCTGCAAGGTTTCGCTCGTGGGTCCTGCCCGTTCCTTCCTGTCCCCAGTGAAAAATCGCTGGTCCGCTTGTGAGATCGCAGAAATGGACGACCTCCCCACGGATAAGATAGATGACCTTCTTTTGGTGGGAAGATGCAGCGAGGAGCTGGTTTCGAACGCCTTCAGCCTTCTAGCCGTGGATGGCGTCCTTTGCCAGGTGGGATCCCTGGATCAGCCCCTCCCTGTGTCCGTGGACATCGGCAGGATCCATTACGACCATCTCGGCGTCTTGGGCACGGAAACGAACAAGCCGGCCGATGCGTACCAAAAAAGCATCCGAAGCGCCATGACGTCCGCGGGCAAGGCGTGGTTCTTGGGCGCCGGAGGCCCCATGGGCAGAATGCACATCCAACATGCCCTCCAGATGAATGGGGGACCCGCTGTCGTCGTGGCCTCAGAGGTCAGCCAAGAACGACTAGACGATTTGATGGAATCATTCCTTCCACTCACCGAGGGAAAAGACAAACAACTCATCGGACTCAATCCAGCAGAATTGGGACCAGAGGGGTTCGCGGATCGTCTCAGAGAAATTGCGCCTGAAGGTTTCGATGACATCATTGTTCTAGCCCCGTTGCCCCGCTTGATCGAAGAAGCGCTTCCTTTTGCAGCCAAGGACGCGGTCCTCAACGCTTTTGCAGGGCTTTCCAGGGGAACCCGAATTCACGCGGATCTCTGTCTGTTTGCAGGCCGCGAAGGACTCCGCGCCATCGGAAGCAGCGGATCAAGGATCAAAGACATGGCCACGATGCTTCATCAAACCGAAAGTGGAGAGGTAGATACCGACAGAAGCGTAGCTGCCATTTCAGGAATCTACGGCGTACACGAGGGACTACAGGCAGTGATCGACAACGTATATCCGGGAAAGGTTGTCGTCTATCCTCAAATTGCCGACCTCGGTGTCGTCTCCCTAGACCACCTTCACGAAATAGCTCCCACCGTGGCTTCGCGCTTGCGGGATGGCCGTTGGTGGTGCAAAGAAGCGGAAGAGGAACTATTGAAACAGTTCGCCCTTCCCAGAATAGAGAGTTGAACACCATGCCCCAAATCGGCCTCATGAACAATCCAAGACGCGATCCTGTGGAAGAGGTCCGTTGGTTCGGAGAAAACGGTTTTGACTTCCTGGACTTCACCATCGAGCTTCCGAGGGCCTTCAAGCCCGATGTGAAGGCCCTCAAGGATGAGCTTCAAAAACACCAAATGGGCGTGATCGGGCACACAGATCCCAACCTGCCCTATGCCTACCCAGTGAAAGACGTGATGTCCGCATGTCTCCAAGAACTCAGAAGATGTGCCCAAATCTTTCAAGCGCTGGGTGCTAAGTACATGAACATCCACCCCTGCTATGTGAGTCCCCCTTGCATGCGGGCACATCGGATATCCCACCTCATCAAAGCATTGAAGGAGGTTGAAAGCATGGCCGGGGACCATGGCCTCACTCTGATGCTCGAGAATTTCGTCCATCCCTTCGACAGTGTGGAGACCTTTCAGCAAATCATCCAAAAGGTACCTGGACTCCAGGTGCATCTTGATGTCGGCCATGCAGCCCTTCACCAGAAGCAAAACTTGACGGAATCTTTTCTCAGGACGTTCAGTGGTCGAGTGGTACACATCCATCTCTCGGACAATCGATTTCGGGCTGACGACCATATGCCCTTGGGGGCAGGAGAAACCGATTGGAAGGCACTATTGGGCCAAGTGAAATCCCTGGGCTACCATGGTACCTTCACTCTCGAGATCTTCAGTAGACGAAGGGAATATCAGCTGCTCTCCAGGGATCTTTTCTGGGAATGGTGGGGAAATGAGTAGCATGGAGAGAGCTTTTTGCATTTGCAGGTGGCGTCTTGATACCACCGATGTGGAGCTTCCGCGTCTCAGAAACGCCGACATCCATCTGATCGAAACAGGCTTTGAAGCGCTTCAAGAGATGGATCAGGGACAAGTGGAAAGGCTACGACAACAATTCGAAGAATCAGGCGTTCTCTTTCGCTCCATTCACGCCCCTTTCGGTGCCGAGGATGACCTGACAAGCCCCGAAAAGGAAAAGCGCTTGGAAGCTGAAACCCGTGCGGTTAGCTTCATCAAAAAGGTCTCATGGATCGGGGGGGAAGTGGTGATCCTTCATCCTGGACACGCCTGTAAAACGGAAGAAGTGGAAGCAAGAGAAAGACGGCTCCCCAAGGTTCTTCCTCCCCTTCTGGATGAGGCCCAACGGCGCGGGATCCAAGTGGCGGTGGAGAACCTTCTTCCGAACCATCCCTTCATGGCAACAAACCGCCTGGCGGACGTGGTTCAGTCCATGGACTGCGAATGGCTTGGGATCTGTTTTGATTCTGGACACGCCCACGTCAGCGGCAATGTGCTGTCCCAGTTCACGGATTGCAGGGAACACGTGATCGCCCTTCATCTGCACGACAATGACAGCACCCGAGATTTACACCTTCAACCAGGCTATGGGACCATTGCCTGGGAGGCCCTCTTGCAGAAAATTGAGGAACTCGACTCCCGTATTCCGCTGACCGTGGAAGCCGCTCCTTGGCAGGGGAATCATCTCTATTCACAGATGATGGAGGAGCTGCGAGCCGTTCGCGAAGGAAGGCATCTACACTCTGTCCAAGGATCTGACAGAATAGGGAAAATCATCTGCGAACGATGCGGACGGCTCGTCCTTCGGAGGGAGGGGAAGCTTTCATGCGCGTGCGTCTGATCCAACGCCTGTTCCCCTCGTTTGTGGTCCTTTTTTTGGCGAGCTGTTCTCCAAAGCCCATCTCTTCGGGCCCGACAGACCAAGCCGTCAAACCCGCGCCGGAGCCCTATCAAGCGGATGTGCCCAAGGACGTGGCTATCCAACCCATTGTCCGAAAAGGAATTCGGTGGGAGATTCGCCCTTTAGACGAGTACATTCTGGGGGGCAAGGTGTGTTCGGTGAAACGCTATCGCTGGGGATGGGGCAGCACCATTAGTCCCGTCGATTTGGCCGTTCGCTGGGGAATCTTAGTCAACCCGGACGTAGAGAAAAAGATCTCCTGGAGCCAACGCGGACGTTGGTACTACTGGCGTTTTGGTTCCGGGACAAGTCTCACCAACGATGTGGTCAGACAAAACTCGAGCAACAACCATATTATTCCGGCCTCAGAAAACCTTTTGAATGCGGTTCTCTCTATGCGACCTAACGACGTGGTGGAACTGTCCGGATATTTGGTTAATCTCACTGGCTCCAAGGGAAAAGGCGTCTCCCACTGGAACTCTTCCAGAACACGAACTGACTGGGGCGATGGATCTTGCGAGGTGTTCTACGTGACCCAAGTGATAGTTCATGGACTTGTATACCACTGAAGGAAGGGAAAGAAATGGCCTTTCCTCATGGACTCGCCCTCATTTTGGCCCTTCAAGGAACTCCTTCACAGGACGCATGGTATCGATTGGAGCTTCAGGGAAAACCCTATGGATGGCAACGGGTTTCGATTCAGAAGACAACTCTCATGGAAGGGACGGGATATCTGGCCTCCGTGTCGGGCCATTGCCAGTGCGTACTGGACGGAATCAGAGTCGAGATGGAGTATGAGTTTGAAGGACTGGTCGATGAGGAATTGAAGGCGATCAAACACACCTCCTGTCTGAAACGGGGACAAGAGGTGCGTGAAATACAAGGAACGAAAGAAGGCACGGAGTATCTGGTGGAAAGCGTAGTGAATGGGAGTCCCTGTCGGGTCACATTCCCTGCGGAAGAGTTCCTGTCCTTTGATCCTTTTCTTCTTATGGCATTGAAGCGATCTCGACGCCAAGGAACTCCATTCCGAGGCTTCCAAGCTTTTCACGATGAACTCGGCCTCTTGGTCTCCTATGACATAGAGATGCTCAGGGACCCTCCAATAGGCTTCAAGGCGGACTGTCTGCTCTCGGAGCTTGGCAAACTGCCTCTCCGCCTACGGGGAGAACGCGCGCGCCTCCCCCGAAAAATCTTCTTCCCCAGCATGGGACTTCGTTTTCTCCGTGCTTCGGAAAGCAAAGCGAAAAAAATTCAGGGATCTCTCTTCGAGATCAGTAGCCTGCTACCTTTGGAGCGCAAGGAATCCCAAAGGGCTCTAGAGGGCGTTGTCACATTTATCGTCACGAGAAAGACAGGCGACCTGTCCAACCTATTCTTGGAAACTTCATACCAGTCCCTTCGATGGCCGCGGAAGAAGCAAAGAAACCTGATCGAGTTAACTGTTTCACCTCCCGAACTGCCCCCGAACGGGACAGGAAGCGATCTGGAGAACTATCTGGAACCCGGTCCCTACATCCAAAGCCAAGATCCGGATATCGCCCAAGCCGCACTAGAACACGGCGGGGAAGGCATCGACTCGGAAGTGGTGGTTCGGCTCGTTCAGTGGGTTTACCATGAAATCCGAACAGCTGGCGTAGAAGGAAGCACCCGTTCCGCCAAGGATACGCTCCAAGAAAGACAAGGGGACTGTACGGAGTGTGCCTGTTTGCTGGCGGCTCTTTGTAGATCCCGAAACATTCCTTGTAGAGTATGCTCGGGACTCAAAGTCCTGGGCGACGTGTGCGGGTTGCATGCGTGGAATGAGGTGTCCCTTGGCGGAAAATGGATTCCCGTAGACGCGGCCTGGAACTTGGCGCCTATCGGACCGACGTATCTTCTGATGGCACGAGAACGCCCCCGGGACCCCTTCCTGAGCGTATTGACCCTGATAGGATACCAGTTGCTTGGCGACGTAACCGTTGAGGTATTCGGAGATGAATCGATCTGAATGGTGGTCTTATAAGGGGCTCCCATTCTTGGACCGGGCCCTTCAACATAAGACCACGGACTTTCTTGTCATCGCGCTGATCTTCTTCTCCGTGGGACTGATCGTCTTCGAAGTCACACTCAGCCCTGAAAGCCCGTATCTCGTTCCCATTCAACGCGCAGGAGATTTGGTCACAGGAATCTTTATTCTTGAATTGAGCCTTCGTTATCTGGTCGCGCCGAAAAAAAAAAGATACTTCTCCACCTACTGGGTGGACATCTTGGCCGTGTTGCCCATTCTGAGACCCTTACGGTTCTTGAGGGCCCTGAGACTTCTCAGAGTCTTCAGGGCAGGGATCCTTCTGAGCAGGCAGGTTTCATTCGTGGCAGCCGTGTTCCGAGAGGGACTGGGGGAACATATCATCATCGTCGCAGTGATTTTCATGGTGGTTTTCTGCGCGTCCATAGGGTTGGTTTGGGTGGAAGGCAACAAGAACCCTGCTTTCGCGGAACTGAAAGGGAATCTGTGGTGGAGCACCTTCTCCTTGATCGCTGGGGAACCGATCGGAGATCTCCCTCAAACCCCTGTGGGTAAGATTTTTCTTATCTTCATCATGCTCGGAGGACTCACAGTATTTGCGATGTTTACCGGCGTCGTTGTCGCGGTGATGCAGGACAGGCTTCGAATGGGACTGGAGGTGAGGGATGTGGAACTAGAGCAACTGAGAGATCACATTTTGATATGCGGATGGAACAGGGCTGGCAAACTGATCGTGGAGGAACTCCAAGCCGACAAGCCTTCAGGAATCGTAGTCGTCGCGGAGACAGACGCTGCCTCTTCATTGGATTCTGCCCAAGTGGATCGCGGAAGACTCTTTTGGGTTAGAGAGGACTACGCAAGCGTGACGGTATTACGCAAAGTGGGGGCGGACAAGGCCAAGATGGCCATCCTTCTGGCGGACAAGTCCAAACCGAGAAGCGATCAGGACAGAGATGCCCGAACGGTATTGGCCGCTTTGATCATTGAAAAGCTCAACCAGAACATCTTCACTTGTGCGGAGTTACTGAACAGGGAAAACGAAACCCATCTGAAGATGGCAGGAGTAGAGGAAGTGATCGTAGGGGATGAATATAGCGGATCGCTCATGGCTTCCGCAGCCATCAACAGGGGTATCGTATCCATGTTGAATGAACTGCTCACATACAAATATGGCAACCAGTTCTACAAGCTTCTTGTGCCGCAAGCCTGGGATGGCATGCGGTTCGGCCAAGCATACGAGATGATGAAAGAGCAGTATGACGCGATCCCGATCGCCGTGGAACCAGGTCAAACAGGAGAACGAACTCAGCCCGAAGTGAACCCGGCGGCTTCGAGGACGCTCAAGGCGGGCGAGTTGCTGCTCTACATCTCGAAAGAGAAAACCGACGGTCAGGATATGACGTAAAATAATCTGAAGACAGATAACTTCCAAAAAACGCCTCTTCTCAGGGGCCCTGACAGGAGTAGATCGTGATCAAAATCACGGTGCAGTACGGTTCTGAAAAGCCATTGGAATACCTCTTTGACCAGGACAGGCTGTTCTTCGGTACAGCCGAAGAATGCGACGTGCGACTACGAGAAGGCTGCGGCTCCAAGCTGCACGCTCAGCTCTGTCGCCAAGAAAACCAATGGATCCTCAGAGACTTGAACTCCCCGTTGGGTCTCCAGGTGGATGGAAACCGCGTCTCTGAAATCTCTTTCACAGTCCAGCAGGCTTTTCATATCGGGGACGTCTCCATCTGGATTGAAGCCCAGCAGCAGCCCCTGGGAGAACCTGAAGGGATGTCGCCAAAGGAGACTCAGCGATCACCTTCCAAGGGATTTATGCTGGTTCCAGCTGAACCAGGGATGCCTTTCAAAGCCATCGTTTTGGAAAAACAAAGAACGCTCATAGGCAGAGCCGAGGAAGCGGATCTCATGATCAACGAAAGATCCGTATCCAGGCATCATGCCGTGGTTCAGAAAGAGGAGTTGGATCTGGGCTGGTTCGTTGAGGATCTGGGGAGTCACAATGGGACCTTTGTGAACGGTCTCCGGGTGGAAAGGGAAACGATCAAACCGGGGGATGAGATTCGTTTCGGCAGGATTCGCGTGCACTTCGAGGACAGGAGAGACAAAGCGCCCAGAAAAACCATGATCCTCAGAAGGCCGCCAGATCCTGAAGGCAAAGCACCCTCTGAACCGGCTCCTGCCACACGTCTATTTCCCAACGCCCCACAGGATTCATCCCCGCCGCAGTCCCCCCCCTCGCCGCCGCCGCCCTCACCTCCGTCATCACCACCTCCCCTTCCTGTGAAGGCGCCTCGAGAAAAGCCAAAGATCGCATCCGCGCGCGGCCCTTCCAGAGACAAGACAGTTTTCTCCATCCTTATCCTTGCCGCTTTGGCCTTCTTTCTGGCTCTCCTGGGTCTCCTGTTCCTGGCAAAGTCCAAACTCGCTTCGGGAGCCGATACCACCGTCCCCGCGCAGCTGCCCTCATCCGCTCCCACCAGCCCTCCCCTCCGATCCTCCTCTTCGGATCGGATGCCCGTATGGCGCGTGGACACCGTTCCCGTCCGGATCCAGGGGAACGATGGCCCGGCTGTGACCACTTTGTCCGGCAGGGTCAGAAAACACGAGACCTGGTCCGTTCAAGCCCAAGTACAAGGACGGCTGGGGCGAATATCCGTGAAACCGGATTCCGTAGTCTCCCGAGGAGACATCCTCATTGAGATGGACATGTCCGATCTAGAACGGTCTTTACAGTCCCAAAAGGCCGCCCTGAACCGAGTCGACATGGAAATCGCCAAAGAAAGGCTCCAAGCGATCCAGGAAGAGAGACTGAAAGGGAAAGCCAGCGAGGCCCAAGTGGATTCTGCCCAACGGGACTACGATGAAGCGGTCGATCGGTACCGAGCGCAATCGGCGGAGATCTCGGCGTTGGAACAAAAACTTTCCAATGACAGCATTCGGGCTACTGACCCAGGGATGGTTGTACGAATTCATGCTCGACAAGGAGAACGCGTACGCGAAGGACAATCTCTTTTGACGATGCGATCCCTGGGCGAAGCGATTGTGGATGCGGACGTAGATGACTCTTTGGGCAGAGGGTGTGATGTTGGGACCCCCGTAGAAGCAATGGATTCTCATGGCACAGCTTATCAGGGCGAAGTCATAGACCTGCTGTGGAGAGGACACCAGATGTTTCTTAAGATCTCCCTGCAAGATCCACGAGGTCGACTGGTAGGCGGAGAAACAGTCCGTGTTCTCGTTGAAGCAAGACCCAATACTGCTTCCCTTTGGGTGCCTGAAAAGGCCATTTTCCAGGAGCAGGGCCAACCCGCCGTCTTCACAGTCGAAGGGGGGCATGCCATTCTTTGTCCAGTCACTTTAGGAGATCAGTCCGAGAAGGACGTGGAAATCCTGGAAGGTCTTTCTCAGGATGCAGTGGTGATCGTCCGTTTCCCACCGACTTTGAATTCGGGAGACCCCGTGAAGGCCATCCGAACCCGAGGCCTGAATAGATGAAAGCCTTCTTGCAGGACGGTCTCGGCCCAGGTAAGGTAGAAGTAGAGGAGTTCGGACAACGCGCTCAGAACATGGAGGCGCCCATGAGCACTTCGCCAAACGCGAAGCATAGCAAGGAGCTGAGGGCCCTCAGAAAGCGTTCCGTTGCGGCGCAAAACGAAATACTCGCCGTGGTTCGTGACACATATAACGCCTTGTACGGCGGTTTTCCCGACGTTCCAAAGAAGGTTGCCCTCTCCTTCCAAATGGAGATCGATCCGACCGAGGATTGGCAACTGTGTGGCAAACAAACCCTATACGAGCAAATCGAGAGAACCGTCAAAGAGGCTGGAGCCAAAGCCGATTGCTTTCGCCAGGGAGCGGCCTACTGTTATCATTGCGAAACCAGCCAGTGCGAACACGCCCTTTCACCTCGTCCCAAAGCAGTGTTTCAGGGCTATTCCTCCTCAGGCGTTCCTCAGTGGACCGATTTTGCACAGCTACTCGTGGACCGAGGAGACGACAGGGCTTACCTTCTATTTGAGAAAAATCCTCCCACCCTCGCCTCAGTCATTTTGGGCAGGGACCTGAAACGCGACCAGCTGCATCTTTTTGGCAAGGCATCCAAGAGCTATGACGTGCTCGGACAAGTTGCCTCTGGCTACTTTGAATCCCATGGCAAAAACAGCAACGGAAAAGCTTTTGCCTTGACCTTCCAAGCGGTCGAATCCAGGGGCCCTTTTGGAGAAACCCGGCTGGATTTGAACCTTCTAGGGCATTTTCCGAGGGATCTCGTTGCTCGCGAATATTTCGAAGAAAACGCCAATGAAGCGTTACGCCAAGCGCTGATCACTGCAGAGCTCAACCTGGAGGAGCTTCGAGATAAACTCAACGGCCACGATGGGCAGTTGTCCTCTAAAGAAAGGTCTAAACTCTTGGGCAAAGTCCCTGGAATTTTGCGCGATCTAGGGGTTCACATCGAAAGAACGAGCCGTCTCTCGTCCCGAAGAACAAGGCACGCGCAGAAGCGAAGCAGGGAGGATCGTCCCACGGCGAAGGCCATCGACGACGCCCGCGATGCGTCTCCCGAGAAGATCTTCTGCGACCTGAGGAAGGATACCATTGTCATTCTAGGGCGCCGAAATAGAGTTCACGTATTCGGGAAAGATGGGTCCCACGTGACCAGTCTGAGCATTCCAAAAGACGCCGTTGCAAAGAGACTCCGTAAGAAGCGTTGGGTTCCTGCGTCACCCCCGGTCTCACGCGCCTTCCGGGAAGCCCTCTCCCACGTGGGAGAAGAGGCGAGTTAGAGACGAGGTACCCCCTGATCGGCCTTTATATCGACGTGCGAGAACGCGTTTGCGTGGTCTGTGGAGGGGGAAAAGTGGCCGCGCGAAAAACGATGGCTCTTCTGGAAGAAGGGGCCTTTGTCCGAGTCGTCGCCAAGCAACCAGCAGAGGAATTATTGAAGTTGGCGAGAGAGAAAAAAATACAACTCATTCAGTCCGCCGCATCCAAGGAACACATCCTTGACAGCTTTTTGGTCGTCTTGGCCACAGGAGACACCGCTACGGACAGCAGTCTGGCCTGCTGGGCTGTGGAGAAGGAGATGTTGGTCTGTTCCGCAAGCGACCCCTCGCGAGGAAATGTCCATTTCCCGGCGGCACTCAAAAAAGGTCATCTTCGAGTCGCCATCTCCACGGAGGGGATCAGTCCAGGTCTCTCCCGCCGATTGAGAGACCAGCTCTCCTTGCAGTGGGGGCATTCTCTGGAGATGGGCCTTCGTTGGCTGTCAGAGATCCGGGACCACTGCCTACAGCGAATAGATGATGAAGAGCAAAGAAGGACCCTCCTAGGAAAAGCCGCGGAAGAGGTGTCACGTCTGCTAGAAGGAGAAAATCTCCAAGAGGTACGGGAAAGCCTGTCGAGCCTCTTGCCGGATCTGCAGCCATCGTATCAATCGGAGGAAGAGGAAGCCTATGGCGAGAACGTTTAGGGTGGGTACAAGAGGGAGCATTCTGGCCAGAAGGCAGACCGAGGACGTCATCGAAGCCTTACGCAAGATCCACGAAAACCTTCAATTCGAGATTCGGGTAGTGACAACCGCCGGCGATGACACAAAATTCTCCCCCATCGAATCCATCCCTGGCAAGGGACGTTTCACAAGAACCCTTGAAGAACGTCTAGCAGAGGGCTGCATCGATCTAGCCGTACACAGCGCAAAGGATCTTCCTTCAGAGCTTCTAGAAGGACTGACCATTGGGGCGGTTCCTGCTCGCGAAGATCCCAGGGATGCCTTGATCTCTGTCGGTGGAAAGACGATCGACGCATTGCCAGAAGGTTCTCGGATCGGCACGGGAAGCCCCAGACGCATCGCTCAGTTGCGCAGGATCAGGCAAGATCTTGTGACCGTGCCCCTTCGCGGCAATCTGGACACCCGTTTGAAACGACTCGAGAACAGGGAAATGGAAGGCATTATCGTCGCTGCGGCTGGGCTCATCAGGATGGGTTGGGAATCGGTCATATCAGAAATCCTCGATCCCAAACGCATGACACCTGCTGCTGGACAAGGAGCCCTGATCGTGGAAGCGAGAGAGAACGACCAGGAGGTCCTAGAAGCCCTTCAACAAATAGACCACAGCGACAGTCGGCTCACTGTAGATGCGGAGAGAGCCGTCCTCTTTCATCTGCACGCCGGATGTGGACTTCCTCTAGGGGTCTTTGCCGTGGCGGAAGACAGCACCCTTGTGCTAAGCGGCACCTTGCTTTCCGCGGACGGCGCCTCCGCGTCCACGGTTCAGCTTTCTGGCCGAAAAAGCGACGCCGCCAGGTTGGGCAGAAGAGGCGCCAAACGTCTTCTGAGAAGGGGAGGAAAAGAAATCGTCCGAGCCTGGGAAGCGGAGGACAAGCTGTGTCAAACGTAAACCAGGCAAAAGTGTTCCTTGTGGGCGCTGGCCCCATGAACGAAACTCTGGTCACGCTTCGCGGCATGGAGGTAATCCAAACCAGCGACGTGATCGTGCACGATCGTCTTCTGGATCCCAATCTACTTCATAGCCTCCTCCAACCAGGAGGGAAAAAACCCGAACTAATTGATGTAGGTAAGCGGCCTGGCCTCCGCGGCTGGTCTCAGACACAAATCCAGCAGTTGCTCATCGACAAAGCCAACCAAGGGAAACGTGTCGTCCGCCTGAAGGGAGGAGATCCCTACGTATTTGGACGAGGCGGTGAAGAGGCCCTCGCTTTGGTGGAGGCAGGCATTCCCTTCGAAGTCGTTCCCGGGGTCACCTCGGCGATTGCCGTTCCCGCTCTGGCAGGCATCCCTCTCACCCATAGAGGCCTCTCCTCTTGTTTCGTGGTGGTCACCGGCCATGAAGATCCGAGCAAAGGATTTCAATCGGTGGATTGGAATGCCTTGGCACAAATCCAAGGAACCCTGGTCATCCTGATGGGACGTAAAAGAATTCGCGAAATCGTCGATGCACTGCTGAATGGCGGCTTAGATATTCACACCCCGGCCGCCATGCTTTCCCACGGCTCCTCCACAGGATCGCAACGCCTCCTCTGTCCAATAGGCGAACTGCCTGACCGGGCCGAAAGAGAAAACATCACCGCCCCAGTCGTCACAGTAATCGGAAAAGTGGTACAGCTGGGTGATTCCCTTCACATCGACCGTTCTCTTCCTTTGAACGGACACAAACTGGTGGTCGTCAACACCTCGGAGGGATCTCCGGGACTCGTCGAGCCACTCGTTCGTCTGGGCGCGGAACTGACGGAATACCCTACGATTCAGATCGTTCCCTCTAATTCCCACGAACTGAATTCTCTTTTTGAAGATCTCCACCTTTGGGATTGGGTCGTTTTTCGAAGCAAACGAACGGTATCTCTCTTTTTTTCAGGCATCTGGAAGCTCGGAGGGGATGGTCGGACTGTACATTCTGCCCACCTCGCTGCCATCGGCCCAACCACCGCAGAAGCCTTGACGGAATGGGGACTCAGGGCGGATCTGGTGCCGGGAAAATATACTTCGCAACACCTGCTCGAAGGCCTCCTGAAATGCGATGTAAGAGGAAAACGGGTTTTGCTTCCAGGCGGAGACCAAGCGGATCCAACCCTCGCGGAAGGTCTCATGAAAGCCGGCGCCGCGGTGCAACGGGTCACCCTCTACTTTGCTCGATGCCCCAAGCGTCTCGCTCCTCTCCCCTGGACCACCGACCAAGTGTCCGCCTTTCTTCTGACGAGCGCATCTGGAACCCGGAACTTGACGCAACTGTTAGACCAAACGTCCAGCGGCGCCCGTGGGCCGCTCCCCTCGATCTGCATAGGACCTGTCACGGCGAAGGAAGCCGAGCGACAAGGAATAGACGTGCTCGCGATGGCGAATGAATACACCTACGAAGGGCTCGTGAAGGCGGTTCTGAACCAACTGGTTTCATCTCCTCCAAAGGGGTGATTCTCTCATGGCAAAACAATCTCATAGACGAAAATTTATGAAAAAATTTGCGCTCGGCGTGGGGGCGTGGACGTGTGGATGGCAAGGCTGTTCCGAAGACAAGAAGGTCGATGCCTCCCGGAAAGGACCGACGGAGGTGGAAGCACGGTACTACGAAAAGCTTCCAGCCGACAGAGTATGGTGTCACCTATGTCCCAAAGAATGCGACGTGGGACCTGGTGAACGAGGTACGTGTGGCGTGCGGGAGAACAGAGAGGGAACCTATTATTCCCTGGTCTATGGCAACCCCTGTGCATGCCATATAGATCCCATAGAAAAGAAGCCTTTCTTCCACGTATTTCCTAACACGCAAGCCTTCTCTCTTGCCACAGCAGGCTGTAATATGGACTGCAAATACTGTCAGAATTGGCAGATCTCACAGGCAACACCGGAAGAAACCCACAATCTTTATCTCCCCCCCCACCAGGTGGCTGAGGAGGCCGCAAAAAGACGATGCCGCTCCGTGGCCTATACCTACTCCGAACCCACCATTTTCTTCGAATATATGGTCGACACGGCCAAAGCGGCCCAAAAGAAAGGGATCAAGAACGTAGTGGTATCCAATGGATTCATCATGCCTGATCCACTTAAAGAACTCTGCCAGCATGTGGACGCCATCAAGGTGGATTTCAAGGGGTTTTCCGAATCGTTTTATGTGGATGTCTGTGACGGACATCTTCAACCTGTTTTGGACACCCTGAAAAGAATCAAGGAAGCTCAAGTGTGGCTTGAAATTGTCTGTCTATTGGTCCCTACGATGAACGATTCAAAAGAAGAAATCCAAAAACTCTGTGAATGGGTGGCATCCAACTTGGGAAAGGAAACACCTCTTCATTTTAGCCGTTTCCATCCCTGCTACAAGCTTAGCGGACTCTACGCAACGCCCCCCAAAACCGTGGAAATGGCTTGGCAAACGGGTAAAGAAGCGGGACTGCACTTCGTTTACACGGGGAATCTTCCCCGCCACGAAGGTGCCCACACCTTCTGTCCTCAATGCGGGGAGAAAATCATCGAACGCTATGGTTACGTGGTATTGGAGAACCGACTCAAGGAGGGGCGCTGCGGGTTCTGCGGGGGTTCGATTCCGGGTCTGTGGTAATCTAGTAGCTTGTCCGTCTAGAAAAGGTGACAAAGGATGAGTTTTCCCCGACAACGTCCTAGGAGGTTGAGATCGACCGAAAACGTGAGAAAGATGGTCAGGGAGACGGAATTGTCTCCAGACCATCTCATCGCGCCTTTGTTTCTGATCGAAGGCAAGGATATCGAACGTCCCATTCAGTCGATGCCTGGACAATATCAGCTGTCCGTCGACCGCCTGGAAGGCTGGACGGAGAAGCTGAATGAGTCCCAGGTTCGCGCTGTTCTACTCTTTGGGATCCCCGCCCTTAAGGATCCCGAAGGCACAGAAGCTTGGCGGGAAGATGGGGTGGTCCAACGTGGGATCACCCGACTCAGACAGCTATCTCCGAATCTGGTGATTATCACCGATGTCTGCCTTTGTGCTTACACGGATCACGGTCATTGCGGCCTGGTCCGAGAGGGAAAAGTCCTGAACGATGAAACCCTTCCCCTACTAGCCAAGGTCTCTCTGTCCCACGCGCACGCAGGCGCAGATTTTGTGGCGCCGTCGGACATGATGGACGGACGGGTAAGAGCGATTCGCGACGCTCTGGACGAAGAAAACTTTTTCGACGTGGGCATCCTATCCTACGCGGTCAAGTACGCGTCCAGTTTCTACGGCCCTTTCCGCGAAGCCGCCCAATCTAGTCCCTCCTTTGGGGACAGGAGAACGCATCAGATGGATCCTGCCAATCTGTTCGAGGCTTTGGAAGAAGCCCGGTTGGACTTGGAAGAAGGAGCCGATCTGCTCATGGTCAAACCGGGGTTGCCTTATCTAGATGTCATCCGTGAGGTGAAGCGAACGTTCCAAAGGCCCCTCGCAGCCTACTGCGTGAGCGGAGAGTATGCGATGGTCAAGGCTGCTGCGGAGAAGGGCTGGTTGGAGGAAAGGACTACCGCCTTGGAAATACTTACTTCCCTTCGGCGTGCTGGTGCTGATCTCGTTATCACCTACTGGTCCCTGGACGTTGCAAAATGGCTTGCACAGGGAACCCGCTAACCGATCCAAACATCCAGGAACTCCTGGACGAGATCCAAGAAGGTATCCCCCTAACAGAAAATCCCTTCAGGTCATTGGGCGGTTCTTTGGGATGGACCGAGAAGGAAGTGCTCTCCCGCCTTCTGGAACTAAAAGAGATCGGTGTCTTGCTGAGGGTGGGTCCCATCCTGGACACCCACAACCTGGGTTATGCGTCCACCCTTGCGGCCATTTCATCGCCCTTCGACGAAGTGAAACGTCTCGCTGAACGGGTGGGCCGATGGATGACTGTAACACACTGCTACGAAAGAAAACACCGTTTCAACCTTTGGTTCACCTTAACGATGCGTTCTAACGAAGAACTGGATCAAACCATCGAGCGTTGTCGAGAGATGGGGGAAGCGAAGCAACTACGAGACCTTCGAACAGTCAAGAAATATAAGGTGGACAGTCGATATCCTTTGCGGAGAAAACGGTTTTCTCCAGTCCCCCCGAGAATATCTGCTCAGCCCCCACAACACAACGTGTTGCAGCTCCTTGCGCTCCTCGCAGAGGGGTTGGAACTGATCCCGCGTCCCTTCAAACGGCCAGCGGACAGCCTAGGCGTCACGCAAGAAGAGCTTCTGCAGCAACTGTCCGCTTGTATGGCGGCGGGATATATTCGACGTATCTCGGGGGTCCTTTCACACAGAGCTCTCGGCTTCCGACATCATCTTCTTTGTATCAAGGAACCTCCCATAAACGGCCCGGATTCGCTTGCGGAAGCCCTCCAAGATCATGTTGAGATCTCCCATATTTACCTTCGAGAAGACAAGGGACAAGACCATCAGGTATTCTGCGCCATGGTTCACTGCCGGTCCGAGGCGCATTGGCTGCAGCTTCGGGAAAAGATACCCATTCTTCAAACCTTTCAGCCCTTGGAAACGACGAGATGCTACAAGAGAAGTCCTTTTCGGTTGGGGATTAGTTAGTTCCTGTTGCGGAAAGCCGAGGGCCGCAACCGGGGCAGGGTGAGTTCCCCTGGGGCCAGACCGGGCAGGACGGCGATCCCCTTGCTCACTCTATTCTCGCCAGGATGGAAAAATCTATGATCCTGGCTGCGACATGAAGCCCCTCCCTCCCGACCTCGTGTCCGTCGCTGGCTAGGGCCGCTTCTCCACTCGGTAGAGGCAGGAGCTTCAAAAGCGTTCGCAAGGAGATCCCCGTCCCGCCTTCTGTCCCCAGACGAACACTTCGAGGGTCGGCCCGGTTGCGGCCCTGAGCTTTCCGCAACAGGAGCCACCCAGGTAGGCTCAAAGACTGCCCTTGCTCAAACTGTCTCAAACGAGTACCTTGGAATGGGGTGATTGCATTTGAATATTCACATGGTAGGCCTGAATCACAAGGCCGCTCCGGTAGAAATACGCGAACAATTTGCCTTTCCCAAAGAGGAAATCCGAGAGGCATTGGTGCGATTGATCGGCCGCGAACACGTGAAGGAAGCGGCCCTGCTGAGCACCTGCAACCGAACGGAATGTTTCTTTTGGGCCCGCCAAGACAAAGGTGCTGAAGAGGCTCGAATTTGGCTGACGGAAGAGAGGGCTCTGCCTGAAAAGGCCACCGAATACCTCTTGCACATCCCACCACCGGAAAGTATTCGACATCTTTTCCGGGTGACATCGGGCCTTGAATCCATGGTCTTGGGCGAAAGCCAGGTCTTCACCCAAGTTCGTGAGGCTTACGCGGCGGCCAAAGCCGCCGGCACGTCAAAACGGTTCCTCAATCGCTGTCTAGAATCCGCCATTTCGGCCGCCCGTCGGGTCCGAACGGAGACCGCTCTCTCGCAACTGGATGTCTCTGTACCTGCGGTGGTCTCACACCTTGCCAAAGAACGTCTAGGCAAACTGAGAAAAAAAGCTCTTCTCGTGCTAGGCGCTTCCGAAATGGCTGAACTCACCGTTTCTCTTCTGAGAAAAGCAGGCGTTCAGAAGGTTCTTGTGGCCAATCGATCCTTGGAACGCGCCAAACGCCTTGCGGAACGCTTTCAGGCGTCAGCCTATGGATTGGAGGAGCTCGAAAAGGCCCTAACAATGGCGGATGTCGTGGTGTGCTGTACAGCCGCATCGAATCCCATTCTCACCCACGAAATGGTATGTCGTTGTTTGGAACAACGAAAAGGAAGCTCTCTTTTCTTGGTGGATATCGCAGTGCCTCGGGATGTGGAGGAATCAGTTGGCCAGCTTGAAGGCGTGGATCTCTATGATATCGACGACCTGGAAGGGATAGCATCTGCCAACATTCAAGAAAACGAACAAGTCCTGAGGGAATGTGACCAAATCCTGCAGGAAGAGGTCAAGCGGTTTATGGTTTGGAGTCACGGTCTGCAAGTGGGCCCTCTTATCAAGCAGATCAAATTACGAGCAGAACGGATACATAGGGAAGAGTTGAGGCGCTTCCTCGAGAAACAGTCGGATCTCACTGAAAGTCAAAAACTTGCTTTTGAAAAGGCGAGCCATCGAATGTTGGGACGTTTCCTTCACGATCCCATCGTCCAAATGAAGGAAATGGCTATGGATGGGGACGGCGAACAAAAGCTCGAGGCGCTCCGAGAACTACTGGGAATGGAGTGATCTATGATCTCTTGGACAGGCTTGATGGGGGGGAAAGGCACGGTCAGTGAAAAGCTCCTCCATGGACACGTGCGTTTCAGTCCAGGGTGCAGGCCCGTGGTGGTTTGGAACCTCACCCGTCGGTGCAATCTCAAGTGTATCCACTGCTACCAGGAATCGGATGATCAGGCGGCGGAATCCGCCGTTCCGCCCTCCCAAACGGGACCTCTACTCAAAGACCTTGCCCGCGTGGGCGTGAAAATTCTACTTCTTTCGGGCGGCGAACCCTTGCTCCGAAGGGATCTCTCCGACATCATCGAACAAGCCGTCCGTCTAGGAATACGCCCTGCGCTCTCCACCAATGGCACCTTGATGGACGAAAAGACAGCTTCCCGATTGAAGAGCGCAGGATTGGCTTACGCAGGGGTGAGTGTGGACGGCTTACAAGAGACGCATGACCGCTTTCGGGGCGAGGAAGGCGCTTACGAACGGGCTTGGCTGGGAATACGGGCTGCCCAGTCTGCCGGTCTTCCGGTTGGCGTCCGTTTCACCCTGACCAGCCAAAATGTCCAAGATTTGGAAGGACTTCTGAATCGGGTTGAAGAGGAACGAATCCCCCGTTTCTGCATGTACCACCTCGTATATGCGGGCAGAGGAAAACAGGATCAACATCTGGACGTGGATGTTCCTACCCGAAGGCAGGTTGCGGACCTTCTCTTTCGCAGAGCGGGCCGATGGGCCTCTGAAGGCCAGGAAATGGAATTGCTCACAGTGGACAATCACGCCGACGGCGTCTACCTCGTTCAAAGACTCAAGGAAGTGGCCCCAGAACGGGCCGAATTGGCCAAACGGATCCTCACCAGCCAGATCGGATGTCCGGCCGGGTGTAAAATTGCTTGTATCTCCCCGAGCGCTATGGTCCATGCTTGCCAATTTTGGACCCACGAGCGCCTAGGTAGCCTGTCCGAAAGGGATTTCTCCGAGATTTGGGAGGCGTTGGAAGGAAACCCTCTCAGAGAGAGAGACTCCCTTCTCAAGGGCAGGTGCGGACGGTGTGTTCACAAGGCATACTGCGGCGGATGTCGGATTCGCGCCCAGCACGTCTACGGCGACCCTTGGGCGGAAGACCCTTCCTGCCATTTGACTGACGAAGAGATTCTACAAACCTTGTAATGATGGACTTCGAGCGAGAGAATCACGACTCCTCCCTTCGCAACAGGCTAAACGATCCGCCAAGTCCTATTTTTCGGGTTCGAAAAACTTGTCCTTCGCAGATTCACTGAACGTCGGCTCAACGGAAAGGAAAATGGATGTCTTCTCGTTCCCACGAACTGTGTCAAAGGGCACAGCGTGTCATTCCAGGAGGGGTGAATAGTCCTGTCCGGGCCTTCCGGTCTGTCAACGGAAACCCGGTATTCATCGCTGCCGGCCACGGTGCGCATGTATACGACGTGGATGGACGCGACTACGTCGATTATGTGCAGTCCTGGGGGCCCCTCATTCTGGGACATGCTCCAGTTGAACTGATCGCGGCTCTCCAAACAGCCCTTCTCAAAGGGACCAGTTTCGGCATGAGCACGGAGGCAGAAGTGGAGTTGGCTGAAAGGGTGATCGAGGCCTTCCCGTCCATCGAAAAGGTACGGCTGGTGAATTCAGGAACTGAGGCGGCAATGAGCGCCCTGAGGTTAGCCCGAGGAGTTACGGGTAGAAGCAAAATCGCCAAGTTTGCTGGGTGCTATCACGGACACGCAGACGGACTCCTGGTCAAGGCAGGTTCCGGAGCCATGACGTTTGGGACACCAGACAGCGCGGGCGTGCCGTCTTCGTACGCCTCAGAGACCCTAATCTTGCCCTACAATGACTCTGAAACTGCCGCCAGTCTGTTGCGCTCCAACGGAGAGGATCTTGCTGCAGTTATCGTGGAACCTGTGGCAGGTAACATGGGTTGCATCCCACCCAGGGAAGGTTTTCTGGAGTCGCTCAGAACGGTTTGTACGGAATTAGATGCCCTTCTCATCTTCGACGAGGTGATCACAGGCTTTCGAGTGGCTTATGGGGGCATGCAAGCCTTGACCGGGATACAGCCTGATCTGACCATTCTGGGAAAAGTGCTCGGCGGAGGGCTTCCTATCGGGGCGTATGGGGGAAAGAAAGATGTCATGGACCAACTGGCGCCCGAGGGACCCGTCTATCAGGCCGGCACTCTGTCGGGAAATCCTTTGGCAGTCCAAGCCGGCTTGGCCACGCTTGGGGCCCTCAGCCATCCAGGCGCCTACGAAAAATTAGAGTCATTGGGAGATCGGCTGGAGAAGGGCATCGCAGAACAAGCGAAAGCTCGCTCTGTCCCGATCCAAATCAATCGCTTGCGTTCAATGCTAACCCTGTTCTTCAACGAGGGAGAGGTCTTTGACCATGACTCCGCTTCCTTGAGCGACACTCGACTTTTCGCTTCGTTCCACAAGAACATGCTGGAATGCGGCGTCTTCCTCCCTCCCTCGCAATTTGAGTGTTGGTTCCTTGGCCTGGCTCATGGTGAGGGCGAAATCGAATTGACATGTCAAGCTGTGGGAAAAGCCTT
>Ga0272442_10001732_pt1 | contig 32532 bp, 21 predicted proteins | sample SSMForm2O_FD_200262 | JGI IMG/M metagenome (GOLD analysis project Ga0272442, IMG submission 200262) | Marine sediment archaeal communities from Little Sippewissett salt marsh, Falmouth, MA, United States - SSM-Form-2O | ecosystem: Environmental > Aquatic > Marine > Wetlands > Sediment ... | reverse complement strand
CCCACCCCCACACCAACCCCTTCTCCTACAGTAACCCCAACCCCGACCACAACCCCGACTCCCCCGGTATATGAAATTCTGACCTGGGATTGTCCCGTATCGGATGGCTGGCAGAAAACCCAGCCGGTGGAGGATGGAACCTATATCGACGCCGCGGACGGCGCCTTCTATATCGCCACCCACGTATCCGGACCATGTATCATCGGAGCCGGAGGCGACGATCCCGGGCAAAGCACCTTCGGCCAGTGGAAAAGCATCCACGATCAGATCCCCTACCTCTCCGGCAACGTGTATCGATTGAGGTACACCTTATCCACGGATCAGACCGATCGGGAACAGGTTCCCAATGTGCGGCTGTTCGCCGATTGCGTGGATGCCCCGGATACCAAGCTGGCCTCGAACGGGGGAATGCGCATCGGGCGGGGGATCTTCGCTCCCGATACCAACGGAGAAACATACAACGTCTATTTCGGCCCGCCGGATCTCTCCGGAACCGAGATCAGCCATATCCGCCTCAATTTCGAGGTCATCGATTTCAGTCCCGAGGAACTCGGAACCAACTTCCTGGAAAAGGTCGAGGTGGAACGGTTTCCCACTCCTGATATCAGTGAAGGAGCCCCTGTCACCAGCTATTCCGGCAGCGGATTCAGTGAATGGACCTCCAACACCCCCGGCGCCCCCTTTGGAACCGCCACTGCCGGGTCCGATTCCAGCGGCCTCTATCTCACGACTCCCGGTCCATACAACACGGACGCCATTAATTACGGTCTGTGGTACCTGGATGCGAACAGCCCCACCGCGGTGACCTTCCAGGCGGATCTCCTGTATCGAGCCGTTTTTAGGGTCTCCACACCAGATCCGGCTGAGGTGGATACGGTTGGGAAAATCCGCGTGTTCACCCAGAACCGCGCCGCCAACTGGACCTCGCTCCTGGTTCTGGATCCCTCCTTTCTGACGAATCACATGCCGACCGTCGCCGGCAGGGATTATGACGTCTGGTTCGAGAGCCCGCCCCAGCTTTACGGGAATGACGATGACCGGATGAGCTTCAGCTTCGATATTTCCGATGGAAAGGACGATCAGGAAGGAACCGTTTACCTGAACGAGCTCAGGATTTATACTTACGATATCCCTCCGATGTAACGGCCGGATCTCAAAATCAAAGGAAACGGGGCGGGCGCCTCTGGAACGGAAAGCCCGCCCTTTTTTTTACCACATCTCTTTAACGATCCGGAAACCCAGATAAGGACTCTTTTCCGATTGATGCAGGCTGTTGCGGAAGGAGGACTGGCACGTATTGGCGTTGTGATTCCATCCGCCTCCACGGAACACGCGGTTTTTCTCCGTACCACTCTCCCAGGCGCTCCCATCCGATGGGGCCCCGTCATAGTTCAGGTGAAAGCGATCCCGGCACCATTCCATGACGTTGCCGTGCATATCGTAAAGCCCCCATGGGTTGGGTTTTTTCCGGCCGATCTTTTTCGCCCCGTTCGGTTTGTTGTTCCCCCGCCACCAGGCATATTCGTCCAGCTCGCAGCTGGCATCCCCCGTTGCGTCGCAATCGGAGTCACCGAAGGAAAATCGTCCGTATCGGTGGGGATTTTCTACGGGACCTCGACACGCGTATTCCCACTCCGCCTCGCTGGGGAGACGATACGTTCCACGGCCCATGGCGTTGATCCGGGCGATGAATTCCTGACACTCATTCCAGGAAACATTGTAAACGGGATAATGCGGGCCCTTGCCGGTTGAAACAGAAGCTGGGTTGTACCCCATGACCTCCTCCCACTGGCTCTGGGTGATTTCGTAACGGCTCAGCTGAAAATCGTAACCGATGGTAACCGTGTGGACCGGTTCCGAGTTGGGGAAGGTCCACCCCGGATCGTCGTTCACCGCTCCCATTTCGAAACTGCCTGCCGGGATGGTCTCGAATTCAAGATCCAGGAAGGTTGGGGTTGGGGTTGGGGTTGGCACCAGGGAAACGGCATCCGCCACGTCGATCTTCTTATCCCTGTTGTCATCCAGGGTCTTCTTTTCCCCTTCGGAGAGGTTGAGTTCTCCAATAAGGTAATAGCTTACCTGTTCCCACGGTGGGAGAAGACGCCATTGCCAGATGAGGCGGGTTCCTCCGGTGATAGTGAAGGTCAGCTTGTTTTTCGTCCCCTCTGCCGGGATGCTTCCGGAGCCGATCCATCCGGAGCACATCCAGCGGCTCCCCAGTTCGTCAAAGATGTTTTTCACCACCTCCGCTTTTACGCTCGATCCAGAGATATAATAGGTTGTGCCCCCGGGGGTGGGTTCCTCGAATGCCGATGAAACGGTCAGGCTGTTGATATCCAGATTCAACCGGACGGGAGTGGAATCGGAGAATTCCACGGCTTGAGCAAGAGAGAAGGGGAAGAGAAAGAGCAGGAAATATGCATGAAAAATCCCCCTCCCCCGTCCGCTCCCGCAGTTTATAACGCCCTCTCTTTTGGCAGGATTGCCCATCTTACCAGTCCACCTCCAGCAGGAAGGACTGTCCCCCGGTCTCTGTGTAGATCCCGTTATCCACCCGGACCTCTTCCCCGGTCCCCAGGAATAGATCGGAAAGCCTCTCCAGACCGGTGACGTCGAAGCTGAGTAGCGGTCCGAATGCCCCGTAGGGAAGGGAGGTATTGATATCGTCGGGATTGGGACTGGTTACTTCGATCCATTCCCCCTCCCCATCGATTTCATCTCTGATCCTCATTTGCCAATCCAGGGGGCAGAGACCTCCCTCCTGCTCCCGGGTGAGGTGTACAAGATGAGGATACCGGGATTTTACATAGATCCGGATCTTCCGGATGTATCTCGGGGTATACCCGCACCGGAGAAACACGGTGGTTTTGCCCTGCTTCACGGGGGACCCGATGAAACGCAAGTTGCCCCGGAGCAACTCTCCCTGGTAATCCGTCGGTGTAAAGGGAAGGTCCGTATATTCCAGTTCCCTGCCCTGGAGGGAGATTCGAAAGGATGGTGTAAAGGGCATGTCGCTTCGTTTCAGGGTCACCCATCTGAGGTTGAATTCACCCCGGATGTCTTGCATGATGTGATTCATGGCGTTCCCGATCCCACTTACTGTTCCAGCCTCGTAACAGGAACCACCGGTTTGGGTTGTGATCGCCTTCAGGGGCGCCGGGTCGAGATTATTGCCGAAACCAATCCCGTAAATCCGGACATTCCTGGAAAGTGCGGCCTGGACGATATCGATGGGGGTCCGGGTGCTGGATTCGTCGTTTCCATCGGAAAAGAAAACCAGAAAGCGAAGTTCATCGTACTGGTGGTTCCCGGGAAAATCCCCGATCGCCGCATGGAGGGCGTCCCAGCAGCGCGATCCACCGGGAAACGATTGAACGTAATCCGTCCAGATGGCCTTGATGCGATCCTCCAGCTCAGATTTGTTCATGGTGAAATCGCTGACCCTGTTCGGGGACTGGTCCTCGCGGTGAAATTCGTAAAGTCCGATCAGGACATCCGCCCTCAGCTCCTCGATGAACCGTTTACATGCCCCCTCCATCTCCTCGATGGCGTCGGATATGCCGTCCCCATCCTGGTCGCCATGGGCGATATCCGCCATGCCGGCCGTGTAATCCATGATCAGCTGGCATCTGACCTGCTTTGAGATGCCGCTGGTCAATCGGGTTCCGGTTTCCGCGCCATCCAAGGGACTGCCGTCCTCCAGTGCCTTGATCTGAAACCGTTTCGGATTGGACACCACACTTGCCCCGGTTTGTTCCCTGAGGAAGAAGTTGAAATCCAGAAGAAAGGGAGCGGCATGGTTTCGCGACAGGTTTTTAATGGTGAAATCCCCGGGCGGCAAATCCGCCAGAATACGGATCACGGCGTTGTCCATGACGCTTCCGGGGTGGTCCCTGAACGCATTCCAGATCATGCGCCTTCCGCTTCCTGTGGGGACAAAATCATTTACATCGCCCAACAGGGAGTTGATCCGGTGGGGGAATGTTTTCCCGCCGTCAAGGGACAACATCGCCCCGATGCTCGCATAAGGAAGGGAGGGGTGGTCCAGGTCGTATGTGATATCGACAAACCTGGGATCGAATGACCATTGACTCACCCTGACGTTGGATACCGATGGGAGAACAGGAGTGGTTCCCGTTTCTTCCGTGATGGTGCGGTTAAGATCCCGTCCGGCCCCGGGTTTCCGGGAAGATCCTGTGGGAGTCGATATCCCGGGAGCTGCCGGAATCCAGGCTGTGATCAGGAAAATACAGATGATGTAATATGATCGCGACATCGCTCTAACAGTGATTTCCCTTCCTTCCCTTTCGTTGGAAATTATATCACTACATTACCCGGCAAATTACATTCGATCCTATGGATTTCGGTCCCATCGATCAATCTTTTTTTTCCGGAGAAGATTGTCCCCCTTTAAGATCGCCCCCGAAACGACGAAAGGTCTCCAGCGCATCCTTATCCCCCGGTTCCATGCGAAGGTATTGTTGCATGAACTTTGCGGCCTTTTCTCTTTCACCTTGTGTAAGATAGAGAAAGGCCAGGTTGTAACTGGCCAGGGGATGCACTTTTGGATCGAGCCGGACCGCCTCCCTGAATTCGGTAAAGGCCTCTTTTTTTCTTCCGGACTCGAGCAGGGATTGTCCCAGATGGAAATGATATCGCGCGTTCCCCGGCTCCAACCGGGCGGCCTTCCGGTAGTATTGGATCGCTGGCTCCATATCCTTTTTCAGGTAGAAGGCCCGCCCCAGGTTGTAGCTGATCAGGGCCGACTCGCCGTAGTCCATGGCCTTCCGGAATTCCCCGATCGCCTCGTCCAGGCGTCCTTCCCTCTGGTAAAAAAGGCCCAGGGAATTGTGGAACGCCTCCGCGGATTGCCTCCTGGGGATGGAACTGGAATTGTCCAGGATAAGGGTCAGAAAAACCACACCCCCCAGCAAAAATCCCACGGGTTTCCATTTGTGTTCCTTCAGGGCCCTGCCGGTTTGAACCAGGGCAAAACCCGCGAAAACAGATAAAAGCGGGGTGACCGGGATCCGGTATCGCGCCGTTATGAAAAAGGGAAGGAGCGAAACCATGTAAGCCGCCAGGAAAAGAACCGGGATCATGATCCCTTTATTCTTCCGGAAAAGGGCGATTGCAATTCCCATTAAGGAAAGGGGTCCCAGGATAACAAAATTCACCAGGGGCCACCGGAGGGGGGGCAGGATTTTCTTCATCTGCTCGAGGCTGTAAATCTGTTCCAGCTCGACACGCCCCCAGAAATAGTAGAATTTGATAAAGAGCCTTTTTATAAAAAGAAAAGGATGGGACTTGATATGATTCAGGGCCAGGGATTTCCAGTAGCTCGAGATCTCCTTCGAACTGAGGGAGGAACGACCCAGGGCCAGCTCCGCGGCCCGCTCTCCACGGATATCCATGGACATATTCACCCCGGGAGGCGGTTCATAGCATCCGGTGGCGTTTTCGTTGTTTCCAATATAGAGATTTATCCCGTCGTTGGAGGAAATGGGGATAAAAAGGCCTTCGGCCAGGTAATTATGAAGGGTGGCTGGAAGGATTCCCACAAGGATCCCGGCGAAAAAAACGGCGCCGCGTCGGAGAGCCGTTCCGGTATCCCTTCGGATCGCCTCCCCCCTTTTTCTGAATAACACCCAAACAGTAAGAAAGAGAGGGAAGAGAAGGATGTTCCCCCGGAGCAGGGCGGCCAGGCCGATGAAGAGGCCGGCGAAAAAAAGAATCAAGGGTCGCCCGGGATTCCGTGAAAAAAGAAAAAGGGCCGGGATCAGGAGGCAGAAAAACCCCAGCATGGTCTCCATCAGGAGCGTCTGTTCGTAAAAGAGTCCCGGTTTGTAAACGGCGAGGAGAAAGGCGGCGAAAAGGCCCGCCGCACTCGAAAAAAGGCGCCTCCCGAAAAGGAAAACCCCCGCGCACAAAAAAAGGCCGATAAGCATCTGCACCATTCTGACCAGGGCGGGGCGATGACCCGCGGCGGCATAAAGGAAACCGAGGAAATAGGAATAGAGGGGACCCATGAAAAAGGCCCTCTCCTGGATGAGACGGCCCGAAGCCACCTTTTTCCCCATTTCGTCGTAATGCCGGGCATCGATCAGGGGGTGCCGTGAGAAAGGGGTCGCCTCGAAGGAAATAAAAAAGGCCAGCCGAAGGGCCAGTCCGAGAGACAGTACGGCGACAAGATAAAGGATGTATCGTTTTGATTCTGTATCGCGGAGGGATTGCCTTTTCTCTTTTGCCGACATGAATCACCCCGCGTCCGCCCCCTCAGGCGTTTGTTTTATCCCCGGTTTGATCCGGTTGTTCAAGGGGTTCCGGCTTGATCTTTGGATTGGGTTTGACGGCGCTCTCCCTTGCTTTCGCTTCCTGGGGTTTCTTGTTGACCCGAACCATGGCGGGGCGAATCACCCGTCCTTTCAAAAGATATCCGGAGCGAACCACGTCGATCACCTGGTTATCCGGGGTTTCTTCCCTGTATTCGGTACTGATGGCCTCGTGAAAGTGGGGGTCGAAGGGTTTCTCCATGGACTCGATGGCTTCGAGTCCACTCTCCTCGAGTACCTTCATGAGTTGCCGGTAAATCAGTTCGATGCCCTCCTTGTAGGAATCGAGATCCCCGGTTTTTTCCGAGGCCTGAAAGGCGTGGGTGAAGTTATCCAGCACGGGCAAAATATAGGAAATCAGGGATTCATTGGCGAATTTGATCGTTTCCTGCCGTTCCCGGGAGGAGCGTTTCCGGAGATTTTCCAGATCCGCATGGCTTCGCAACAGTCGTTCCTTCAGCTTCTGAATATCCCTTTCGTGGATCTGCTTCAGGTTTTCCAGGACCGCCTCGTTCAGGTTTTCCTCTTCGTGCGGGGGTCTGGTATGGGAGGCCAGGAGATACCCGGCCCGTTTCAATCGGTATTTCTTCCTTCTCGAATGCCTCATCGTTTTCTTCCTTCCGATTATTGGCGTGCGGTTTTCCTTTGGGAGCCCGGTTTCCTGTCAAGCGGGCAGGGGGGAATCACTCCTTTGGATTTTCCCCTTTCAGGATCTTTTCCGCCTTTTCAATATCGTGGGGGTATCCGATGGGAATCCAGTGTCCCGTGGATTTGACGCAATGGATGGGGCGTTTTTTCCCCACCGCGGTTATGGCCTCGGTGAGCTCGTATTCCCCCCGGGAAGAGGGCTCGAGCTTCTCGATCTCATCGAAAATATCCCTGTCCAGAACATACATGGCCGCATTGGCCAGGTTCGAGATGTACTCCTTCGGCTTTTCCACGATGTCTTTTATAATATCGCCCTCGAGCTTGAAAATGCCGAAATTCTCCGGCTCCTCGACCTCCACGGCCAGGATGGACAGTTCGTGTTCCAGGCACGCCTCAAGGTCGCGACGGTCGAAGATGCTGTCCCCCATGAGCAGGATGAATTGGTCCGGGATGTAATCCCTGACCTCCCGAACGGCGTCCGCGGTTCCACGGATCTGTTTCTGAACCACGTAAGTCAGCTTGACGCCGTCGTATTCCTCACCGAAGTACTCGATGATCTTTTCCTTCAGATGGCCCACCACACAGATGATCTCATCCACCTTGTCTTTGACGATATCGAAGGAATACTCCAGGATGGGTTTCCCCAGGATCTTGATCAGGGGTTTGGGGGTTGTATAGGTGATGGGACGCATTCGGGTCCCCTCACCCGCTGCAAGAATCACGGCCTTCATGGGCGACTCTCCTTTGTTAATCAAGTAGTGTAATGATACATCCGGATTCGAAGCCCCGAATGCAAGAAGATTTTGGGGGGAACAGGGGAGACGGGAGGAACCGGTATACTTTTCAATGGACCTTGTGGACAGGAGGAACGAAATGGACTGAGAGCGGAAAAACCTGCCGGTTTTCCGGTTTCCATTTTGTCCTCTCTTCCTCACCAGTTGTTTCTGACTTGACAGGAGAATAAGATGAGATAGGTATAATACGGTTAATTTCAACAAGATGTGAATGGTTATGGAGCTTCCCCCCAAACTCGAAAAATTCCTCGCCTCCATCGGTGTGAACACGGTTCGCCTCAAGTGGAAACTCCATGACCTCGAGAAATGGTGGGAAAGGCGAAAGGAACAGAAGGATCTTTCAAAGGGAAAAAGGCGATACAAGAACTGCCGCTGCGGGAGGCTCTACCTCGCGGAGGACAAGGTCTGCGAGGCCTGCGGTCGCAAACTCCCCTCTTACACCGCTTACCGCCTGACCCGGCTCCTGGCCATCGGCACGCCCGCCGCGGGTTGGATCTCCATCTCGTTTCTTGTTCTTATCGCACTCCTTTACGCCCTCCAGGTCTTTACATTCGGCGCCTCTTCCCTCATGATTCCCTCACGGGATGCCCTGGTGCGCTTTGGGGCCCTTTCAGGGGATCTCTTCAGAGGTACGGGGTATTTCAGGATTCTCACCATGGCCCTGGTTCACATCGGGTTTATCCACATCCTGTTCAATGCCGTTGCCATCTCCCAGATGCTCCCGCGATTCGAGGATGAGATCGGGCCGTGGGCCACGCTGGTTTTGATCACCCTCACCCAGCTGGTTTCCGGGATTGCTCACCTTGTGAACTATCCACCACAGGTCATCACGGGCGGTGCATCGGGCATCGCCTTCGGCCTGATCGGGTTCGGGGTGGTCTATTTCAAAAGGCTCCGACGGGCGGCCGAGAGCCGGTTCTTCTTCCATTGGTTTCTATACGGTCTGGCCTTCGGTTTCTTTATCAGGGCCAACAACGCGGCCCACATCGGGGGGTTCCTGACGGGCCTGCCCCTGGGATACATCCTGGCCGGGAGGGCCTCCGGCATCCGCATGAGAAAATACTGGAAAATCCCCGGCCTGATCTGCCTTGCGGCCTGGATCGCCGCCCTGGTTGCCATCGGTGTATTTTATTGACTTCCCCCCCGGTTTCCCCTATGCCCGTTTTAGTCGATTCGCTGATACGGAGCCACTCTCCGGTTAGGCAAGTTCAATCCGGAAAACGGACGATTTGTGTGAAACCTTCTATTCCCCGCAAATATCTGTTTGTTTTCGTCGCCCTGGTCCTTTTTGTTGCTCTTCTCTTCGGCCTGGCCATGATCGGCATCACCCGGGGGCACCTGGCGGCGCCCCTGGATGATTCTTACATCCATTTCCAGTACGCCCGGCAGATCTCCCGGGGGCATTTTTTTGAATTCACCGATGGGAGCGGATTTTCCACCGGATGCACGAGCCTTTTATATCCCGTCCTCCTCGCCCCCTTTTTCATTGTGGGATTCGGGGGGGTGAAGATTATTCTCATCGCCCTGGCCCTGGGGCTGGGATGCCTGGTTGCCTCCTCCCTTCTCCTTTTTCTCTCCGGGAGGGAACTGGCCGGGGAGGAGGCGGGTCTTCTTGTCTCCCTCCTTTTCCTGTGTAACGGAAATCTGGTGTGGCAGTATCTTTCCGGCATGGAAACCGGCCTTTTTGCCACACTGATCCTTGCCGGGTTATACTGCCTGATCCTCTGGGAACGCTCAAATCGGGGGAAACACCTGGGGCTCGGGATGGCCCTTTTCTCGCTTGCCTCCCTGACCCGGCCGGAGGGTCTGGCTTTGCTTTTGATCGCCCTTGTTCTGGTAACGGGGCGTTCTTTGAGGCGGCATGGGGCCGGTGTTTCCGCTCTCCTTTATCTCTTTCTTCTGCCTTTTCTATTCTATCTTCTGGCGGTTCGCATCTCCTCTGGAACGTTTGAAACGGCCGGGGTTCTGGCAAAAAGCGTGGGCGCGGCCCCTTATTACACGTTTTGGGAAAAAATCGCCAAGCTGGTGGATAACTTCACCCTGATCTTCACCGGATACTACCGGGGCCTGGGGCACAATTTCTTCCCCGACGGTTCCATGGCCCCCTTTTTCCCGGCCGGGGCGCTTTATCCCTTTCTGCTTTTCCCCCCTGGAAGCCTGATTCTCGCAGGTATTGGAGTGGTTGCCGGGATCTCCACGGGCGATGAGAAAATACGACGCATGATCCGGTTGATCGGATTCCTCCTTTTCGGTGGACTTTTGAGTGTGACCAATTCCGAGGTGGTGGAGGCCCATTATTTCCGTTACCTCGGTCCGTTCCAGCCCCTCTTTCTTCTCCTTGTTGTGGTGGGGATTCGTGAGATCGCGGGACTTTTCAGGGAACGTTCCCGGGGTATTTTCCGTACGGCGGGCATCGGGCTCGTTCTCTTTGCCGTTCCGTCGATTTTTTACTGGGCGTATATTTACGGGGAAAACGCAAGCGATATCTTCGAGCAGCACCGCCGAACCTCCTGGTGGATCAAGGACGCCACCCCGGGCGATGCCGTGATCGGGGTGACCGATACGGGTGTGATCGGTTATTTCTCGAACCGCCGCATCTATGATTTCGTGGGACTCACCACCCCGAACCAGGCCCGGCACTGGCGCTCCGGAATCGGTTCCGCCTTTGAGAGGCTCGAGCGTCTTCCCCCGGATAAAAGGCCCGATTACATCGTGTCCTTCCCCTTCCTGTTCGGAGAGATGAATTTCCTCGGTGAGCCGGTTCACTGGGCCCCCCTTCAGAAAAACCTCACCACCATGGGAAACCAATTCGTGGTCTACAGGCAGGAGTGGTCCCTCCTTCATTCCGGCGATCTTCCAATCGATCCACCGGAGGGGCTTCATCTCGTGGATTCCCTGGACGTGGCCGATCTGGAGGACGAACATGTTCATGGCTATTCGTGGCGGGAGGCCGCGGAACGCCACAAGGGATGGATGCATCCCAATCCCCGGAATTTCTTTCATAAAGCCGCGGCGGAAAACAGGACAGTTGCCGACGGGGGTCGCCTTCTCAGTGGAATCGAACGCTTTACCATCCAGATCCCGCGAGGGGGAGAGATCCTCCTCGTGGCCCGGATGAAAGCAAAGAGAAAGGCCGTGGCAAACGTGTTCATGAACGGAAAATCCGTGGGGCGACTCGAGGTCCCCGGATCGGAAAAGGACTCCTGGCAGGAACCGCGGATCCGCATCCCCCCAGATGTTGTTCAAAAGGGAAATAACGAAGTCGAGATAAGATTCGAGCGGGACAGGAGCTCCTCCCTCACCCTCGTCGCCTGCCATTACTGGTTTTTTCAGGAAGACTGATCGAGAAAAGAGACGGTTTCATGCCCCCTGTCATTGAAGCGAAAGACATCTCCAAACAATATACGATTTCGAGGCGGCGAAGCACCTCCATAAAGGAAAAGGTGATCCACGAGCTGTTCAGCTCCGAGCCGAAAGAAAAACTCTGGGCCTTGAAAGACGTCAGTTTTTCCATCGAGAGGGGAATGACCCTCGGGATCATCGGGGCAAACGGTTCCGGGAAAAGCACTCTCCTGAAGATCATCTCCGGCATCATCCCGCCCAGCTCCGGGGAGATCGACGTCAGGGGAAGGGTGGCCTCCCTGCTCGAACTCGGGGTCGGGTTTCATCCGGAACTCACCGGCCTCGAAAACATTTATATGAACGGCTCCGTGCTCGGGCTCCAAAGGAAGAGAATCGATGAGCTCCGGGAGGAAATCATCGCCTTCTCCGAACTGGAACAATTTATTCATATGCCGGTGAAACATTACTCCTCCGGGATGCTGGTACGCCTCGGATTTTCCGTGGCCATTCACGTGGATCCGGACGTCCTGGTTTTAGATGAGGTGATGGCCGTGGGGGACACGGGATTCCAGAAACGCTCCTCCCGGAAAATTCATGAATTCAAGGAAAACGGCAAAACGATCATCCTGGTCACTCATAACCTGGATCAGGCCGAGCAGATCAGCGACCGGGTGCTCTGGCTCGACTCCGGCCGCTCTCGTGTATTCGGAACCATCAACCAGGCCATCACGGGGTATATCAGGGAGTTTTACGATCATAAGCTCAAAGATCCACCCATGCCCTTTGATCTGGAGTTCGGCACACTCTGCCGTTCCAGCCGCCTCGGTTCCGGTGAAATCCTCATTACAAGGGTTGTTTTGACAGATGGCGGGGGGAACGAAATCCGGACCGCGAAAACGGGAAAAATCCTTCGCATCGAGGTTCATTACACAGCCCCCAGGGAAGGCATGGATCTCGAAGCCGTTATGGGCATCGGCCAGCTCAATGGATTGAGCGTCACCCGGGTGGATTCCACCGGATCGAGTGAAATATTGAAAAATGCCCCCCGAAACGGCGTGGTCGCCGCTGAATTCTCACCCCTCATCATGAAAGAGGGCAGCTATCACCTCTCCGTGGCATTGAATCCCCCGGGCAAACCGTATGAACCTTACGATATGCACCTCAGGTTTTACGAGTTCCGGATCGCGGCCGGAGAAGGCGATATCACCGGTGGGGTCGTCAATCATCCCGTGCGGTTTGAATTGAGAGAAGATCCCCGATCTTGAGAAGGGGAATTTTTGACCGGGGATTGACTGGATCTATTTTTTCTTTTTCGAAGACTTTCCGAACGATGTTTTATCCTCGATAATCCGATCCATGAGTCCATATTCGCACGCCTGGATTGCGGACATGAAAAACTCGCGTTCGGAGTCCTTTTCAATTCGCCCGATCTCCTGCCCGGTGCATTCCGAGAAGATCTGGTTGATCTCTTTTTTGATCCGGAGCATCTCTTTTGCATGGATGTCGATATCCGATGCCTGGCCGCGAAAACCGCCCAGGGGCTGGTGGAGCATGATCCGAGAATGCGGAAGGCCGTAACGCTTTCCCTTCTGTCCCGCGGCCAGTAAAAGCGCGGCCATGCTGGTGGCCTGCCCGATGCAGGTCGTGGACACGTCCGGTTTGATGAATAGCATGGTATCGTAAATCGCCAGGCCCGAGGAAACGTAACCCCCCGGACTGTTGATGTACAGGTTGATATCCTTGTCCGGATCCTCCGATTCCAGAAAGAGCATCTGGGCGATGATGATATTCGCCACTTCGTCGGAAATGGGCATTCCCATAAAGATGATCCGGTCCTTCAGGAGGCGGGAATAGATGTCGTACTGGCGTTCTCCCCGCTCGCTCTGTTCCACCACGATGGGCACGGTATAGAAATTTTTAGTTCTCATGTTTCCCTGTCCGGTTTTGATTTTCACGATTCTTTTTCGGGCGATTCTTCCTCTTTCTTCCGGTCCACCTCTTCGTAAGTGATATTGTTATTTTCCAGGAGGAAATTTGACACCTTGTCCTTCATGAGGTTCTGGCGGAATCCCTCCAGTTGTCCCTCGGCCTCGAGTTTGGCACGGATGGCCAGGGGTTTTCTTCCCTCTGCCTCGGCCACTTTTGCGATCGCATCCTCGAAGTCCTTATCCGAGACCTCCAGTTTTTCCGATTCCGAGATGGCGCGGAGAAGGAAGGTCGCTTTCAGTTGACGGATGGCCTGTCTCTCCCTGCTGGCCAGATATTCCTCCCGGTCGATTTTGATCTGTTCCAGGGAGATGCCCATATTCTGGAGACGCTGGAGTTCCTCCCCGACGATCCCCCTCTTTTCGTAATCCACCAGGGAGGAGGGCGGATCAAAGGGGATCTTGTCCAAAATGCCCTGGATGATGGAATCCAGGGCATCCTCTTGGGCGTGCTGTTCGATGTGGGATTCCAGGTCGGCTTTGATCCTCTTTTTCAGATCCTCGAGGGTCTCGAATTCGCCCCCCAGATCCTTGGCAAACTCGTCGTCCAGTTCCGGGAGAATGTATTTTTTCATCTCCAGGATTTCGACTTTCCAGTTATCCTTTTTACTGATGACCTCTCCCCGGGGATTTTTCCGTTCCGCGGGAACCGCCACTTCCACGGCCGCTCCCTTCTCTTTTCCGAGGAGCTCCCTCAAGACCTCTTCCGGAAAAAACTCCTTCGGGTTTTCCAGCAGGAACTCGTGGCGGTTGAAGTCCTTCAGCTCGAGCCCCCGTTCATCCTCCACTTCCACGTTCACCACGATGCCGTCCTGTTCTTCCAGAACGCCCTCTTCCTTCGGTTCGAACACGGCGTTGCGTTTCCGGATTTCATCCAGCTGGCTCTCGATCAGTTCATCCGTGATTTTCTGTTTTTTGACGGTGATCTCCATCCCGGTATAATCCTCGCGCCCCGGTTCCAGCTTGGGGAGGACCTCGACAGTGATCACGATTTCCAGGGGATTGTCAGGCTCGATGACAGATTCCTTGACAACCGGATCCGCGAGCTTGGAATACCCCTCTTTTTCCAGGAGCTCATCCGTGATAAGGGGAGTGATTTCATTCAGGAGATCCTCCTTGAGTTCCTTTCGGAATCGGATCTGGATGAGCCGGATGGGAGCCTTTCCCTTGCGAAAGCCATCGAGAATGACCTTTTTCTGGAGGTCTTTCAGCATTTTCTCCTGGCGTTTTGCATATTCTTCCCAGGGGACTTTGACTTTGTACTGGCGGATGGATCCCGGTTCGTCCTTTGCCTCCAGGAGCTCGTAAGGAACCTTTTCCTTTTCTTCCGCCGGTTTTTCACCGGCTTCAGCTTCGGAATCGGTTTTCGGCTCTTCCTTTTCCGGTTCAGAGGATTCGGTGGAGGGTGCTTCCCCGGGGGTCTCGGGCTCCTTTTTCCCCTCTGGAATCTCTTCTCTCTCTTCCTGCTCCGGACCGGTTTCGTCGCTCTTGATTTCGTCAGACACGTTATATTCCTCCTGGAAATGATTTATCGAATGGAAAAATGGGGAAATTCCTTCCCCTTTAATGCTTCAAACATACAGTTGAATTTTGACAAGATCATATCTCGTCAGGGGGAATCAAGCAAAAATTAGCCCTGTGAGATCCTGCTTTTTCAACGGCTTTCCCCTTGACGATCGGGTCATCCTCATGATTCTCAATTCTTATATTGTCGAAAAGCGGGACAATTCTTTTCCGATCCCCGAAGGGAGAGCGATATGGGGCGTGCTGAAAAAAACAGGGAGGAAAACCGGAGAAAATTGTGGTCCCTCCTCGGGGAATTGCCCCAAACGGGCCCTGTTTCCTCCGAAAAAATCTCGGAGGAGCCTCGAGAGGGGTATATCCTCGAAAACCTGATCCTGGATCTGAACGGCTTCGAACCCGTACCCGCCCTTTTTGTCAAACCGCTCGAGCCTTCCCTCCCCATGCCTGCCGTGTTTTACAGCCACGTCCATGGGGGGGAATACAAGATGGGGAAGAGGGAACTGGTCAAGGGATGGCGCGGTCTCCAGGATCCCCCTTATGCCGTGGAACTGACCCGCCGGGGCATGGCCGCCCTCTGCATCGACGCCTGGAACTTCGGCGAACGCCACAACCGCACCGAATCCTCGCTTTTCAAGGAATTCCTCTGGAACGGACGTGTTCTGTGGGGGATGATGATATACGATGCGATCCGGGCTCTCGATTACCTCGTATCACGTCCGGATGTGAACGGGGATCGGATCGCCGCTCTGGGAATGTCCATGGGAAGCACCACCTCCTGGTGGATCGCGGCACTGGATGAACGTATCAGCGTTTGTGTGGACATCTGCTGTCTTACGGATTTCGACGCCCTGGTGGAAGAAAAGGGGCTGGATCTCCACGGACTCTATTATTTTGTACCCGGCCTTTTAAAACACTTCTCCGCCGCGGAAATTAACGCCCTCATCGCACCTCGCCCACATCTGGCACTGGCCGGAAAGCGCGATCCCCTCACCCCCTCCCACGGGCTGGAAAAGATCGATCGAGCCCTGAAGGACGTTTACGGGAGAGAAGGCGCTCCGGACGCCTGGAGGCTCGAGGTCGAGAACGAGGCCCACACCGAAACCCCGGCCATGAGAAATGCAACCCTTGAATGGCTCCAGAGGTGGCTCTGAGAAAATGCGGTTTTGGGGGTGAAATCGGAAGTTCCCCTTGATGTCAAAGGCCGTATCGGTATGAGATATAACTCGAAATCCGTCTTTTCAAAGGTGAGAATAAATGCAGCGGTTTCTCTTTTCAATCCTGATTCCCAGCCTCCTTTTGATTTCATCCCTTACTCCGGGAGGGGAGAACTCGAGCCTTGTTTTTTCCAGCGATGACAGGATCCCACTGGGCATTAAAAACCTGGTGGCCCTGGAACTCCAAGTGGCCACCGGGAAAAAGTGGAACGTCCGGGATTTCGATCCGGATGCACCCTCCCTTCCCTCGATTCATTCCGTGTTTGTGATTAACACCTCCGAGGCAAAGCGCCTCCTTTCCCCGGATCATCCCCTTTTGAAAAAACCGGAAAAAAGCGATGGAGAGTCCTTTGCCCTGATTTCCATGCCGGAGGACAGGATTCATGTTCAGATCGTGGCCGCGGACTCGAGAAGGATGCTCCTCGCCGGGGCCTTTGAACTGGCCCGGCGCCTTCGGCTGGATCCCTCCCTGATCGGCAATATAAACGCCTCTATTCTCCCCGCTTATCCCATCCGGATCACCAACGATTCCCCAATCGGGGCCCTTTGTATGGGGTACAACACCGTGGAAAGCCGCTGGGACGCCGCCCGCGTGGCACTGTTCAAAAAGGCCCGCCCCCCCGTTTTCGAAAAGGGCGATAAAGGGCGCCGGCTGGCCCTGGAAAACCGCCTCCTCCTGAAACAATACCTCTCCCTCGCCGATACCCTCGATCTGGATGTGATCGCGTACGGTGACGAATTCCAGTTCCCCCTCGAGCTGGTCCTCTCGGATCATTACCGCCCCCTGGTTACGGAAAGGGGATTCCGGGAAGAAGAGCTGGAGAGCCAATGGGGGATGGGGCGGATCTTCTGTTTTGCCAAACCGCGCCTCTGGGATCTTTACCACATGAAGTACAGGGAACTGTTCCGCGATTTCCCCTCTGTGGATTATATCCAGGTCCGCCTGGGTGAAAACACCACCTTCGGCAGGAAAAAAGGGTATGCGGGAAGCGGGATTTATTCCATCGGAGGGGCCCCCTATTGCGACGATTGCAGGGATATCCCCTACGAGGACCGGATTGCACGGGTCATCCGGGAGAACCTCCAACTCGCCGCCGCGGAGGCGGGGAAAAAATATATCCATCGCACCTGGGATACCAGCTACGACCGGTTCAACAACAATCCGGAGGTTTTTCGACGGATCATGGAAAAAGTCGGGAAAGCCGGGGGGCTTTATCTCTCCACCAAGTACACCTTCGGCGATTTCTGGGAATATTTCGATTATAATCCCACCCTTACCGACCCCCCCCCCATCCCTCGCATCCTGGAATTCCAGTGTACCCGGGAATACGAGGGCAAGGGTGCGTTTCCGAATTTTCTCGGGGAGGAATTTTGCTCCGTTTACAGGTGGTTGAAGGAGAAAAAGGTTCCGGTCGCAGGTATTTCAAACTGGCATCACGGAGGGGGAACCGGGGGACCCTGTCCCGCTTTTGATCTTTGGAACCAGGCCAATATTTATGCCGCGCGCCGTCTCGCCTGGGAGCCCGATCTTCGTGCTGAAGAGATCGCCCGGGAGTTCGCCCTCCTCAGCTTCGGCCCCCGTTCGGTTCATCCCATAACTCGCCTTTTGCTCCTCTCCGACGACGCAGTTCGAAAAATGCGGTATTTTGAAGTGTACTCCTCGAAACATAAAAACCGCACACCTGCCGAGCTCTGGATCCGGGACGACGTGATCCGGGGGGAACGCTCGCTTTATCGAATTTTCCGGGCTGTTTACAAAGATCTGGGATCTAGTGGGATCGACGCCCTCCTCGATGAGAAGATGTCCGCCACTGAACTTGTCGAGAAAATGCAAAGCCTACTTCGCTCCCAAAAAGAAGCCATTTTATCGCTTGAAAAGATCTACCTCCCCTGGGGTGATAAAAGGGAGATCGGGGGAATGACGGTACTCCTCGATGAGGAAGATGCAACCACCGAACCCCTCTTTATCTCCGGTAAGGATCTTTATGATTTTGCCGAAACCTCGCTTCTCTACGAGAGGGCCCTGGCCGAGGTTCTCTACCGCTATTGCGGTTGTTATTTCCTTGCCCAGCGCTATCGCCGCACCCTCGATCCCGGGGATAAACGCCTTGCCCTCCGTCACTTTACAAATTGGGAAAAGGCCTGGAGCAACTATACCGTGGAATTGCCGAAAAGCCCCTTTTGCCCCACCCTTTTCAAAGATGACGGCATGAAAGACACCCTGGAACGCGCCCTCTATTTCCTGGAACATCCCGATATTCTCGATCTTCACTGGATGATTGCCGGACCCTTTCCCAATCCCGAAAAGAGGGGTTTCGACATGGTTTTTCCCCCGGAAAAAGGGATCGATCTCAAGGCGGAAATGAAGGGGCTGGATCAAACGGTTCACTGGAAACCCCTCCACGAGGATCGATATATCGAGGACCTTGTGGATCTTTCCAAATTGTTTTATCCCGACGATTGGATCACCATGTATGCCTTCACGGAATTCGAGTGTCCCAAAGAACAGAAGGCCCTTGTTCTCGTTGGCAGCGACGACGCGGTGAAGGTCTGGCTGAACGGCGATCTCGTGCATTCGAACAACGTCTATCGAGCCGCCTCCCCGGGCCAGGACCGGGCTCCCGTGAACCTCCGTAAGGGAAAGAATCGGCTCCTGGTGAAGCTCATGGAGGGGATCTTCGGGTGCGGATTTTATCTTTCCTTCACAACTCCGGAAGGGGATCCCGTACCCGGATTGAAGGGGGCAACCCCGTGTTCGGGAAAATGAGAGGCGGTTCTCCCTTCTCGATCTCTTCAACTTTTCCCTTGCCTTGATTTTGGTTATCTTGGATATACGATATTCCGGTTTTGGTGATAAAAAACCCAAAGATAATTTTTTAAGGAGGTCAGGTTATGAACGTCACTTGTAAAACTTTCAGGAAAGGTCTCATACTGTTCATTCTATCCTGTCTTATCCTGTGTTTGAACACAATGGTGGCTGAGGAGGAAGAGAAGGAGGAGACTCCCCCCAATCCCGTGGTGGCTCGATTCGAAGGCAGGGATATTGCCATGAACGACCTGATCGAAGGGGCTCGGATCCGGGGCGGTTTCCGGTATCGGGGTCGCGGCGCCGATCGCCTTCGCTCCCTCAACCCGGACCAGCTCGAGGAATTCGTCAAGGAATACCTGTTCAAGGAAAAACTGGCAGCGGAAGCAAAGGAGAAGAACTTCGATGACGACACCAAGATCCAGGATCAGCTGAAGTACAATCGGAGCCAGATTATCGCCAATCTCCTCTATAAACAGGAGATCCTCGACAAGGTTCCCGAAGTAGCGGAAGAGGAATTGAAGCAGTACTATGAAGATAACAAGGAAGAAAAATACAAGCAACACTTCACGTTCAAAATGAGACACATCTATATTTCCACGTATAAACCCTACACAGTGAAGGAAGGGGATACACTGGAGAAAATCGCTGGGAAAATATCCGGGGATAAAAAAATGATGGAATATATCCTCACGGATGATGAAGACAAGGAACTTCGTTACGTCAAGCCGGAGGAGATGGAGGAAAAACCCTTCAAACCGGTGGAACCCGGCGAGAAACTTCTGGTTCCCATGAGTGAGAAGGAGAGGAAAGCCGCGGAAGAGAATATCCGAAATGTTCATAAGAAACTGAAAGATGGACAGGATTTCGTCAAACTGGCGGAAGAGGTCAGCCAGAGCGGTCCCAACAGTGGAAAACTCATCGGCCCCATCGCACCTGACGTGGACAGCAAACCCATGCTCCCCGAAATCGTGGAGGCCGTGAAGAAAACCCCCGTAGGCGAAATCACGGATGTGATCAAAACGAAACATGGATTCAACATCATCAAGGTCGAGGAAAAAAACGAGGCGGGATTTATCCCCTTTGAAAAGGTGGAGAGGTCCATTAACGCCCGGCTCAACGGGGAAAGGAGAATGGAGCGCTCCAAGGAGTTCCTTCTCTCCATTGCCAAAAACTCACCCGGCGTGACATTCAATCCCGAGATCTTTACCGACGACAAGAGAACCTCCGAATCCCTTGTAATCTCCATCGGGGACGATGTGCGTTTTACCCTCGAGGATTTCGGTAAAATGATGGAGGAATATCCCCGCGAGAAACCCACCACCAACGAGGAACGGGCCCTGGTCGTCATCCAGTCCCGCACGGTTCTTCTCCCACTCCTGGCCGCCTTCGGGGAATATAAAAAGTTCCCCGAAAGAGAGGAGTTTAAAAAGGAATATGCTCATCGCGAGATCATGGTGCTCGCCGATGGCTATCTCCGCCAGCTCCAGAGTGAAGTATCCACACCCCTCAAGGAAGAGATCGAAAAATATTACAACGAAAACAAGGATCGGTACACAGATCCACGCCAGTTCGATATCAGCCTGATCGGGTTGAAAATCGGTGAACGGGGAGACCAGATCGAGGAAGAGAAAAAAAAGGAGATCGTGGCCGGCCTGACCGATAAACTTACCGAGCTGAGAAAAACCATCAAAACCCGCGAGGATTTCGAGAAAAAGGCCGAGGAGATCTCCGAAGATCCCACCGGCAAACGCAAAGGCTCCGTCGGCATGGTCCCCCTTAACTATCGCAAAGGATTCAACGGTCAACTCGATAACATCAAGGCTGGAGAAATCAGCGAGCCCTTCGAGTACGGCAACTTCGTTTATCTCTTAAGGGTGAATAAAATCGTCCCCGAAAGACTCCGTCCCCTGGATGAATGTGAAAGGGCGGTCCGCAGGGATTACGGAAACCAGAAACGCAATATGATCCAGGAAGAAAAAATGGAAAAATACCTCAAGAAAGGCAACTACGAGTTTCTCCTCAAGGAGGAATAGAATCTTTCAAAACTGGATAGAAAAAACGGGGAAGCCGAAAAGCTTCCCCGTTCTTTTTGTAATTCGAAAAAGACGGATTACAGGGATGAAAGGTCGTTTGATTCCTGGTTTTTCATGTGACGGATCGCCACATCGATGAGTTTTTTCTTGAGCTCCCCGTAATCCCCCTTGATGTAACATCCCGAGGCGTTCGGGTGACCGCCCCCTCCCATCTCCAGGGCGATCCTGCTGACGTCTATCTTTCCCCTCGAACGTAATCCGGCACGCATTCCGCCCTCTTTCAATTCATGAAACAGGATGGAAATTTCCACTCCCTTAACGGCCCTCATGTCGCTCACCAGTCCGTCGGGTTCGTTCAACTCCCCGCCCGCCTTTTCATACATATCCCAGGTGATTTCCGACCAGACGAACGTCCCCCCGCATTCGAAGTGAAGATTCGCCAGAACCCGGGCCTTGATCCGGATGGATTCCGGGGTTTTGTTTTCGAAAAGGGCCTGGGCAATCGCCGAGGGATCCGCCCCCTTGTTCACCATATCCGCCGCTACCGCAAAGGTGACGCTGTTTGTGTTGGAGAAACGGAAGGAACCCGAATCGGAGAGGAGGGAGAGGTAAATACAGGTGGCGATCTCTTTTGAGATCGGTTCCCCCATTTCCCTGATGATGTGATAGAGTTGTTCCCCCACGGCGGTGGCTGTGGGGTCGATATAGTTGATCTCGCCGAAATGGCCGTTGGAACCGTGATGGTCGATGTTGATCAGGAAACCGCAGGGGGGATTCTCCCCGGTAACGCGGTTTTGTGCACCGCAATCCACGAAAATGCAGACTTCGGCCTGGAAGGTCTTATCCAGGGTGGTTTCGATCTTTTCGATTCCCGGTGTGAACGAGAAATGATCGGGTATCGGCCCGGAATTGTATAGGCGCACGGTTTTCCCCATCTGGGAAAGCAGGTGATAAAGGGCCAGCTGGGATCCGATGCAGTCCCCATCCGGCCGCACGTGTCCGCACACGAGGAAACTCCGGTTCTCCCTCAGTTTTTCCCCGATTTCTTTGATGACTCCCTCGAATCCGGGCTTATAGAGTTTTGGAAGGTCGGGTGTAATAGACATCTGATTTTCCATCTGCTTGATATGGTTTTCGGTGTAATCGGAGGGGCGATCCCAAAGTCTTAAAAAGAAAAACTCGGCATTGGTTTACTCCGATTCAATACAAAAGTCGAAACCATCTCTCTTCTTTCGATTTAAAGTCAATGTTTTTATTCCCCCGGATTATGAAAAAAAAGCCCGGCTCGTGCCGGGCCTCGATTCTTTTTACAGATTGGAACGGAACCTATTCCACCAGCTTCCACTTGCCGTTGGCGATGGTGAGAATCACAAGGGAATCCTTGTCCAGACCGCAGTGATCCTTGGGGGAGAGGTTGTAAACACCGCTGATGCCCACGTAACCCTTGACGTTCTCGATCGCTTCCCGCACCTTCTCCGGATCCGTGGTGCCCGCCTTTTTCATGGCTTGGGCGATAATCTGCATCGCGTCCCAGGCATACCCCGAGTGGGTGCTTACCTCGCCGAATTTCCGTTCTTCCTCATATTCCTTGCGGAACTTAAGGAGCAGCTTCTTCTGGGGATCCGAATCCGGGAGCTGTTCCGCCACCAGGAGCTTGGTGCCGGGCATGAAGGTGCCGTTCGCGTCGTCCCCGGCAAGCTTGATGTAAATCGGATCCGGCTGGCCGTGGCACTGGAACAGATCAGCGGTTAATTTCATCTGGCCGGCGTTCTTTGCAACCCTGGCCCCTGCCGGCCCCACGGTCCAGCAGATCACCGCCTGTACTTTTTCGTCCATGGTGAGCTTGGCGAGCTGGATGCTCATATCCATGGCCTTCACGTCGAAGCTTTCCTGGCCCGTGATGGCAAGATCGTATTTCTTTGCCAGACGTTTCAGGGATGATTCCCCCTCCTGTCCGAACTTGTCGGATGCGGTCAAAAGGGCGATCCTTTTGATGCCTTTCTTTTGAAGGTAGGTATAAATCCGCTCGACGGCAGTGACGGTTTTCTGGGGCGATTTGAACATCCAGTACCGTTTTTCCACCGGTTCCACGAACGGGGTTCCCCCGATGCATCCCACCACGGGGATCTTGGCTTCACCGATGGCCGAAAGGCAGGCCATACCGGCGCCGGTTGTGGTCGGTCCGATCACGGCCACCACCTTATCCTTTTGAACCAGCCGTTTGAAGGCCGCCACGGCCTTGGCGGGATTGCTTTCCGTGTCAGCGATAAATAGTTTGATGGGACGTCCGTTGATGCCTCCCGCCTTGTTGATGTGTTCCACCACCATGTCCGCCACGTTTTTCGAGGGAACTCCGATGTGCATGGCATTGCCCGTAAGGGCGAACAATCCACCGATCCGGATGGGTTCCTTTTCCGCCTTTTTGGCCTCTTCCTGGCAAAGGGCGGATCCCGCTCCCAGGATCAGAATCGAGATCAGTATGAGAGCCAGTCTTCTCCTCATAACCTCCTCCTTTCTTGTGTAATAAAGATCCGGAATCGTAAGACTCCCGTCCGGGGTCTGTCAAGGTTTTTTCCCCCACTGTCCATGATTCCTTCGAGCCGGATTCCTGCCCGGGATAAAAAAATCGCTTGAATCGGGGGGGAATCGGGACCATATTCTATCATGATGTGTGGCGGAATCCAAGAATCTTCGCTTTAATACTCTCGGGGATCAGGGGAGGTTGAAACGTTGCCGGTATACGAGTATGAACATATCGAGGAAGCCTGTAAGGAAAAGGGAAGGGTTTTCGAGGTGGAGCAATCCATCAGCGAGCCCGCTCTCGAGAGATGTCCCTCATGCGGTCAATCCGTAAGGCGCCTCATTTCCCTCCCTAACATCAGTACCCCCATATCCGATTCCAGGTACAGGGAGATGGGGTTCACCAAGCTGGTTCGTCGCGACGATGGGGTTTACGAAAACGTCACGGCCCTGGACAGTGAGAGCCGTTATTTTGAGAGGGACAAGCCGGAAACCATGCCCGATCTGAAGCGTCGCATCCAGGATTAAAAAAAGGCCGCTCAGAGCGAGCGGCCTCGGGTTTCCAGCGAAGCGAAAACAGAGGTTCCCGGCCCGGGGGGTAAGGATCCCTTCCCCTTGCCGGGAGAAAGGTGCGAGCCCTTGTTATTCTTCAGGCTCGATCGCCTCAACGGGGCACTGCTCGACACAGGCGCCGCAATCGGTGCAGGTGTCCGGGTCAATCTTATAAATAGGATCGCCCTCGCTGATGGCCTCAACCGGGCATACATCCACACAACTACCACAGGCTATACAGGCATCCGTGATTTTGTGAGCCATACAAGGTTCCTCCTTAAAAAATTGTTCCTGGCTTCCATTCGAAATTTTAGCTTCTTTTAATATGGTATAACGTACAGTCAAGCTAGAATCTCATTTTTTAAAGGATTTTTTCCATGATGCCCCGAAAATGCACGTCAAACCTCCCCTCCCTTTTCATCCTGGTTTCCCTTTTTGTCTCCAGTTTCGGTTATTCCCAGTATCATCCCGATTCCTGGATTGCCGATACCGGCGGCGGTCCCTCCTCCTCTACCAACATGTCCCTGGCATCCTCCATTGGATCCACCTCCGTGGGGTTCTCCTCCGTTTCCCCCTGGAACCTCGAAAACGGATTCCTTCATACCCCCGGCCTTGTGGATTTCGATTTCGAACAGGGACGGGGCGAATGGGGCTTTGTCCCCGACAAGATCCCCGGTTTCCCCTTCACCGCACCACAGCATTGGGATACCGGAGGCCTCCTCACTCTCAGCCCCGCGGATAAAAATACCTATGGTTACTTCGAAAGCGGATTCCATATCCCCCTTCTCCCGGATTCCCTCTATGCCTTCTCTTTCGCCATCAGCTCCAACATGGATAACCAGAGGGTCATCCCCCGAATGAGGGTCCGAACCGCACTCTCCGATTTCCAGGAGGGACACATCTACGATATCACCAGTCTCGAAAACGGCGAAGCGTCCCCTACCACGATCCCCCGGATATACCCCCTGTTTTACCATCCCTCCAAGATCGCGGCCACTGGCGGGGATCGCTCCCTGTCCGCCTTTTTCGAAATCGTCCAGATCGGAGACCCGGAAGATTCCATCGATGCCCAGATCTATCTCCATTACCTCCGGGTCGATACCCTCTCCCCGAATGAGCTCAAAGCCCAGGAAGTCATGAAGGACTATACCTTCGACTCGGACGTGGAAAACTGGTCATCCAAATCATGGGAGGGCATTCCCACTCCCTACACCGCCCCCGGTTATCGATACGACGGAGTTGGAGGAAGGCTTGCCCTGACCGTTACGGATCCCACCACGAACTACGGGTTCTGGGAATCGAGCTGGTCCCTCTCCGAGATCCCGGCCGATGCCGGCAGCCTTTACCGGGTTAGCTTTTCCCTCAGTACCGATAATGCGGAACCCCTGACCCTCCCGAAGATCCGCCTTCGGGTGTATTCGAAAAATTTCCAGGCCTCCTCGGCCCTCGTGCTCGAGGCCAGGGGCACGGGCGACCTTCTCCCCGTAACCACCCAGTCCCGCGATTACGAGGTCTACTTCATCCCCTCTCCCGCGGCCAAAACCGTGAAATGCGCCATCGACCTCATCTCCCTGAACGATCCAGGAAATATCGTGACCAAGAACGGATCGTCGATCTTCCTGGAACGGTGCCTTGTGGAAAGGATGGAGATTCCGAAACATTAACCGGCGGGTGCTCTGGAAGGAAGAGATCTAGTCCGTATCGCCGTTGCTCGAGAAACGGCAGATCCCACGTTTTGAATTCCTGATGAATTCCACGAAATGCAGAACCTCTTCACAGGGGTGATCCATCTTTTCTATCTCGAGAAGGGCGTTTTTAATGGTATGACCGCTTCGGTACAGGATTTTAAAGGCCTGCTTGATCTGGGTCCGGTTTTCCGGGGCGATTCCCGCCCTCCGGAGCCCCACGATGTTCAGACCGCAAACCAGGTTTCTCGCCCCGGCCGTGCAAAACGGCGGGACGTCCACTCCCACCCCCACCAGGCCCGATACCATGGCCAGGCGACCCACACGGGTGAACTGGTGAAAAACCGTGTTGCCGGAGAGGAAGGCCTTGTCCTCCACCTCGACGTGCCCCCCCAGAAGGGCCCCGTTGGCCATGATCACCTGATCGCCCACCCGGCAGTCGTGGGCCACGTGCGACATCGCCATGAAGCAGTTGTCGTTCCCGATCACCGTGGCGCTTCCTTCCTCCCAGGAGCGGTGGATCGTGACGTATTCCCGGATGACGTTCCGGTCCCCGATGCGGGTGTGGGAAACGCAGGGTTTGTATCCGAGGTGCTGGGGAATATGTCCGATCACGGCCCCGATATGGATCTGGTTGTCCCGGCCGATTTCCGTATGACCGCTGATATGGGCATGGGCCATCACCTCGGTTCCAGAGGCGATCCGGACCGGGCCTGAAATGACGGCGTAAGGTCCGACCGTGACATCTTCATCGATTCGGGCCCCGGAATCGACAAGGGCGGTGGGATGCTGCTTCATCGATCATTCCCCCGGAAAGATTCGTCCTTCTTTACATTTTCATCCTCTCCGAAACGTCTTAAATGTCATAGGGGGAAGAAAGTCCCGCGTAAAGGATTTTTTACTCATCTATGGTAAGTTCTTGATAGGCGAAGTTTGATTCCTCCCTTTTTTCCCTTGACACCCGGGAGCGGGAAACTGGTATAGAAATCTCCGTAATTAACGTGAAATACGGATTTTGAGCGGGAATAGCTCAGTTGGTAGAGCGCGACCTTGCCAAGGTCGATGTCGCGGGTTCAAGTCCCGTTTCCCGCTCCATTTTTTTGCCCCCTTTTTTGCAATCATGAATCGGACGGATCAGTCGGATCGGGCGGATCCGTCCGGCTTTACCAGAGCCCCTCAGAAATCATTTGCAATTTCCAGCTTCTTCCCCTGAAAATACCCCTCTATTATTGCTTGAAGCCATGATCCCATGAAAATTTGCCTCATCTCGCCATACGAGAGCGCCGCGGCTTACGGTTTGCGACTTCTCAGCTCCTCCCTCAAGAGGGAGGGTCATGAGATCGCCCTGATCCTCCTCCCGCTCGATTTCCAGGATGAAATACCGGGGCAAGCACTGAACCGGACCGTTCAAATCGCCTCCGGCTCGAGGCTGGTGGGAATCAGCCTCTCCTCGAACTATGTCCGCCTGGCGGCTGATCTCACCGGGAAAATCAGGGAGGCAGCACCGGAGGTCTCCATTCTCTGGGGGGGAATCCACCCCACCCTTGAACCGGAGGAGTGCCTCGAATACTGCGATATCGCATGTCTGGGGGAAGCGGAAGAGGCCCTTTGCGAGCTGGCCGCCAGAATGGAAAGGGGCGAACCCTTTACCGATACCCTGAATTTTTATTTCAAAGATCCAGGCGGCCGTATCATCTCCAACCCGGTCCGACCCCTTAATACCAAACTCGATACCCTGCCCTTCCCCGATTACTCCGGCGAAAACCACTTCATCCTGGATGGAGCAAATCTGGTTCCCGTCACACCCGAGCTCCTCGATCGAAACCTCCAGGGTCAATACCTCACCCTCTCCTCCAGGGGGTGCGTTCATTCCTGCACCTTCTGTTGCAACAATTTCCTGAAGGATCTTTACAAAGATCAAAGGTGGTTTCGGAAACGCGGCATCGAGAACATCATAAAGGAATGCATCCGGGTGAAGGAAAACCTCCCCTGGGTTAAGGAGATCCTGTTCGACGACGATGCCTTCATGGCCCGCACCCCTGAGGAACTCGGGCGCTTCTCCAGGGAATACCGGGAGCGTGTGGGGATTCCCTTCTTTGTGACCGGAATCACGCCGGTGAGTCTCACGGAGGAGAAATTGAAGATCCTCCTCGAGGGCGGTTTGAGCCGGATACGAATCGGCGTTCAAACCGCAAGCGACCGGGTGAATTTCGAGATCTACAAACGCCGCATCCCTCATAAAAAGGCCGAGGAGGCCGTCCGCATCATGGAGCGCCATGCTCATCGTCTAAGTCGCCACCACTACGACTTCATCATCGAGAATCCCTGGGAAACCGCCGGGGAAAACCTCGATACTTTGAGGTTCCTCTTGAAAATCCCGCGGCCGTGGGCTATCAATATTTATTCTCTCACGTTTTACCCCGGAACCGAACTTTACCATCGGGCGAAAAAGGAAGGGCTCCTTACTGACAAGTTCCGCGAGATTTACAACAAGAGCTACAAGAAGTACAAAAATACTTACATCAACAGGCTGTTTTTCTTCTTTTGCCAGTCCCAGCTGCCCACATGGGTGCTTTCGCTTTTTGTGAACCGTTGGATCATCGCCCTTCGACTCAACCATCCCCTGTGGTGGGGATATATCCTGCTCCGGGACGCCAAGTTTCACCTCCGACGCCTGATCGGGCGACTTGGAAGAAAGGATTGAAACGCCGCATGGATATCGAGGAACTCAGTTTCGACGTGTATCAGCGGTTCGCCGGGATCCGGGATCTGGCAAGGTCTCTGGAACTTCCCGAAGGCGCCCGCATCCTCGACGTGGGGGGGCATCCCGGAACCCTGGCCGATTGTTTGACCGGGGCCTTCCCCTCGCTCGAGCTCCTGACCCTGGATCGGCCCCTTTGCCGGCGGGAAAACTACATCAGCGCCTCTGCCGAGTCCCTGCCCCTCCCGGATGGGGCCGTCGAGCTCGTGATTTCGTCCGACATGCTGGAACACCTCACACCCGGGGGGCGCGCCGCCGCCCTTCGTGAAATGCTTCGTGTTGCCAAAAGTTGGGTGATCCTCGGGGCGCCGTTTCATTCCCCGGCCGTGGCATTCGCCGAGGAAAAAATAAACGCCCTGTTTGAAAAATGCAACCGAAGGACCAACCAGTGGCTTTCCGAACATTTGAAAAACGGTCTCCCCGATATCCGCGAAACACTCGACATTCTCGGAGAAAACGGCGCCGGAACCAGGGTGTATCCCAACGGATCGATCCAGTCCTGGTTTCTCCTCGAGGCGGCCGGGATTCTCCTCGACGCTTTTCCCCTCCTCTCACGGATGAAGTCCCCCCTGAGCGTCCGGTTCAACCGGTACTGGGCCCGGGAGGATAATCAGGAACCCGCTTACCGGCATCTCATTTTGGTGGATAAAACCGGAGAGACGACCGGGGAATCTTTCCCCTCTTCCGGGGATTCGGGTGCCGCCCTGGAAAAACTTCGGGCCCTTTTTGAGATCTTCGATGAAACCGCGGAGGAAATCGCGTCGCTCCTCGAGGATCCAAGGCAAAGGAGCGTTCTGATCACGACCCGCTATATCCGCCAGCTGGAGGAGGTCGTGGAGTTCCAGGAAAAGGATCTGAAAAGGCTCCGGGACACCCGGGAAAGCCAGGAAAAATACCTCGCCTCCCTTCGCTCCAATTCCCTGTATCGACTCCTCCACAAGCTGCGTATTCTCTGAACCGGTTCATTACCGAAAACGTTCCGATTTGTCCTTGACCGGATTAAAATGTCCCGTAATATAACGATCGAGGATGGGGTGTTGGAGAGATAAACTTAAAAAAGTGGATAAAACTCATGGCAAAGAAATGGACTCCCGTTTTTCTGGGGATCCTTGTTCTGGTGATCGCGGCACTGGCCTGGTTCGCCAACCGGCCGGAGTCCCCCGAACCCGAATCCCCCGAAAGAAGACTCCCGCCCCGGGAAACTGAAGTCACCCCTTCCCCCACCCCTCGAGATCTTTCCGAACAGGCCCCCTCCCATCACGACGTTGATAATGAATTCATAACATCCCCTGAGGAATCCGCGGTCTTCGGAATCGTTTATGATCGCGAAACCATGCAATCCCTGGCAGGTGTCACGGTTTACCTGGTACATCGGGATATTTCATTGAAAAGCGTTGACAACTGGCAGGAGGCGGTGATCGATACCGCCATTTCAGGTGCAGACGGCAGATTTCGCCTCCGGGATCCCTGGTCACTGGGATACTGCCTGTTTGCCCATAAAGAGGGATATGCCTGGGGGGTCCGCCGGGGTAGCGTTTATACCCGATTCGGAACGCGCCTGCGGATCTACCTGAAGCCGCCTGCAATCCTCGAGGGAACCTGCCGGGATGAAGAATCGGGTCTGGCCGTATCCGGGGCAACCGTCTCCGAAGTCAGAGCACTCGACGATTTTCAGGCTTCTCATTATCCGGTCCCCCTTTCCGCCTCCACGGATCGGGAGGGGCGATTCCGGCTGGATGGCATACCGGCGGGATTATGTCGGGCGACGATCAGGGCCCCCGGTTACATCACCCGCCAGGCGACATTATCCACGGAGAATCCCCAGACCGTTTCCTTGAAAAAGGGGGATATTGTCGTCCGTGGAAAGGTTCTGACCAAAATCACCAATCGTCCCGCTGCGGGAAAGAAAATCTTGTTTCAGATTGCCCACACGTGTGTGTTCGAGGGTGAAACGGATCACCAGGGCCGGTTCGAGATCCACGGCCTCATGCCCGGTCGCACCCTGTGGAAGATCCGGTGGAACCATGACATGCCCTTTGTCAATTGCGGGGATATCATGGTGTCTCCATCCGGGAATAAAGAGCAAATCCTCTTTTGTCCCGAACCGGCAACGATCCGGGGGCGGGTCCTGGATAAGGAGACCGGGCAACCCGTCACCGGGGGAAAGATCCTTTTCGGGTGGGAAAAAACGCCACGGACGTTTCTTGAACTGGATTCCGATGGAACGTTCCTGGCTGAGAATCTCCTGGTGAACGTCCCCATCAGGGTTTCCTTTTCGATCCCGGGATACTTCGCCTCCTTCCAGGAATACGGCAACATGAACCAGAACCCCTGGAACTTTACCCTTCCCGTCGAAAACGAACAGGATCTGGAGAATCTGGGAGATCTCACCCTGTGGGTGGAACCCTCGACAAGGATCTCCGGAACCGTGATTGACTCGGTCACATCGAGGGCTGTACCGGGGGCCTTCGTTCAATCCGGAGCCACCCTGCATCATGCCTTCAATATAACGGACCGGACAGATGCGGAGGGTCGGTTCGAGCTGGATCTCCCCTCGAAGGATCGCGAGTTCAAGTTCCTTGCCGGCCATCCGGATTACGGGATCGCGGTCCGCGATCTTTCCCTTCCCTCCCGGGCCACCAGCCATACCCTGGTTCTGGAAATGACCCCTTCACTTGTTCAGAACGGGAAAGTGACGGACGGCAATGGAAATCTCATTGCCGGTGCGGAAATCTCGGTTTCCATGGCTTATCATACAAAAGAGCATCCGGTGTATATTCCGATCGATTCCCTCTGTTCCGATCCCGGGGGGGGATTTGTCTTCAGGCCACTCCAGCAGGGAGAGTATAAGCTTCAGGCAAGGGCCGATGGTTATGGTCCGGGAGAGCTGGTTACAATCCTGCCAACCGGAGATCTCGAGCTGGTTCTCTCCCGGGAATACCAGCTCGTGGGAAAAGTGGTGGATGATCGGAACGATCCTCTTGAAGGGATGCAGATCGTTACTTATCCCCACAGGCAGGCGGGTCTCGCGATTACGGATTCGGAAGGCCGGTTCGAACTGGGCGGATTGCCGCAAAAGGGCCGCATTACTTTGAATATCAGGGGCTCCGAAGATGTGATTTCCTACAGGGAACACATCGATTTACCCCATGAGGGAGATCTCATCATTGTTATTCCCCGTCCCGGCGGCTTGAGGGGCAGGGTCGTGGATGCCGGCACCGGGGAACCGGCAACGGAGTATGAAGTGGATCTCTACCAGCTCAGAAGTGGATCATTTTATCCCGACCGCCAGACGGTTTTTCGCGAAAATGGCGGGATCTTCTTTTCCGGGAATCTGAAATCCGGCAAATACGCCGTTCTTCTCAGCGATTCCACGAGATACAGGCTGGTTCAGGATGTGGATGTGAAACCCGGGGAAACCGTGGATCTCGGCGACCTCACGCTCGAAAGCCGGTATGGCGCCCTGGAAGTGACGTCCCGGGATTCCGAAACAGGGGAGTCCCTGGCCGGGTGCTTTATTCAGATCTATCGGAAAAGAGACGGATCTTCGATTCAACTTCCACATATTCGCATGAACGAAAAGACGAACAAGGCCGGCAAGGTCCGCTTTGAAAAGGTCATTCCCGGGGATTATTATGTGTATGGGAAAAGGGATGGATTCCATACAAAAAACATGGAAGTCGCCGTCGAGCTGGATCGCACCGCGGAAGTGGAGATCACATTCGTTCCCGGCGCCCTGTTACACGGCATCGTGTTGGACGGTCCCACAGGAAAACCTGTGGAAGACGCCAGAGTCGAGATCCGTAACGTGCATCCCCCGAACGCCACCCGAACGGATGAACTGGGCAGGTTCACACTCGAAAACGTCGGGAGGGTATATCCCGTCAAGATCATGGTCACCGCCACTGGAAGGGCATCCGTGGAAAAAGAGATCAAGCTCGAGGCAAGGGAGGAGTGGATCGAAATCATCCTCGAATCCGGCCACTTCCTCGCCGGTCGCATTACCGACGAGGAGGAGCAACCCCTCGAAAGGGTGCGCGTCTCCCTCTATGGGGGAAATTCCTTTAACACCTACGCGAATACAGAAAAGGACGGTTCCTTTCGACTCGAAGGCATCCCCGACATGGCAACGTTCCAGTTATCGGCCTATAAACAGGGATATGAAAACATCCGGGAAAACATCGACGCCCTCGACCGGGAGGACTTGAACCTTGTGATGAAGACCCTCGATACCCACCGGTTGAAGGCGATCCGGCCCGATGGCTCCCCGGTAACCGAACAGGCCGTCGTTTCCCGAATTATGAATTATATTCCTCAAAATCCCATGAACCGG
>Ga0272442_10001729_pt1 | contig 32573 bp, 34 predicted proteins | sample SSMForm2O_FD_200262 | JGI IMG/M metagenome (GOLD analysis project Ga0272442, IMG submission 200262) | Marine sediment archaeal communities from Little Sippewissett salt marsh, Falmouth, MA, United States - SSM-Form-2O | ecosystem: Environmental > Aquatic > Marine > Wetlands > Sediment ... | reverse complement strand
CGATTTTTCTGGCAGGCGGAAACGCGTTCGGTGTTTCCGAAGCATTCAAACAGAATATTTACAACCCCGGGCAGCTCAAGGCGACGGACAGCACGCTCAAGGTGAAAACAGGCGACATGGCCCCCGACTTTACACTTCCGTCGATCCACCATGGTCCGGTTGCTCTCAACCAGTACAGAGGAAAGAAAAACGTGGTTCTTTCTTTTGTGCCGGCCGCATGGACGCCCGTCTGCTCGGATCAGTGGCCGGGCTACAATCTGGCGAAGCCGATTTTTGAAATGTATGATGCCGTGCTTCTGGGGATTACGGTCGATAATATTCCAACGCTGTTTGCCTGGACAAACCAGATGGGGGATCTCTGGTTTCCCATACTTTCGGACTTCTGGCCTCATGGAAAGGTTGCTGACACATATGGAATCCTGCGCTCGGACGGGGTGACTGAGCGAGCTGTCATTATTATCGATAAAAAGGGCGTGATCAGGTGGATAGATGTTCATGATATCAACAGGCGGCCGCCGCTTGAAGACATTGTAAATGCACTGAAAAAAGTTCAGTGATCCACACAACAGGGTACGGGCACACGGTTGCAATGCATCCCGGTGCGTGACTGCTTTGTCGCGATTACCGAAAAGTCTGACAAGATCGTGCAATGTCGACTTTCAGATGGCAAGGAAAAAAGATTCAAATTCAAGGCACGCAAATCCTGAGGAATGAGGTGTACTTATACGTACGTCGCAATGACGAAGGATGCAGCGGAACGCAGAAGTTGGACTTTTTGCGAAGCCATCAATTTTCGGATGGCACTGTAAAAAGTATTACATGCACAACGTGTATGACCTGCGAAATGATTTGTGCCTATGCATACACTGCAATGATTGATGGGCTCTTGCCAAAGCCATCTGTGTGTATTGATTAAATCAGCCGTGTGCCTTTTTTATCCTTGACACATATCTTTGTCTTGCCTATAGTCCTCTCAATCATTGACAAACTCGTACAATGTCAATTTTCGGACGACATCGTAAAAAAATCAGCTTGACGGTCTACCCGCCCCTAAGAAGAGGTATGTCTGTGCGTGCAATGTCATGATATCGAGGGGTGCACTGTACACGGTTGGTTTTTACGGAGTCATTGTGAATCGGTCTTTCGGTAAAAAGCGTACTCTTCCACACACATCAAAAGGGTACAATGATACTGATATCAATCAATAATCCTGCCGTGATGTGCCTTTCGCAAAGAGAGGGACGGTCCGTATTGTCTGTTTATTCCCATAAAGGTAACATGCCATTAAAGGTATTGATCAATTAAAAAAGGAGGAAGAAAGGAGACAACACGTATGCAACAAATCGAAAAACCTGAGGATATGACTCAGGAACAAATGGCGAAGTTTGTTCTGGATATGTTTCATCGGACGATAGTGCATTACACCCTGTGGTTCAAGGAAGTCGAACATCAATTCGGCATGAAAAAGGCGCTGGATATTCTCAAAAAAGCCTATGGAGACAGTTACAAGATCCAGATGAACAGGCTTGCCAAGGTCTTTGGTTTTGAAATGATCGACGGTGTGCCGAAACCTCTTCTGGACACGCCGAAGGATAAACTCCAGAGTATCATGAATAATTTGGGTGTGAACTGGATCGCAAATGACGGTATCTGGTTTCAGTCGGTCGAAATGAGCCGGGACATGTACGATGCGAAACGCTGTAACGATTCATGCTGGACCCGTTTTTCCCCGTTCGAAGCTTGGTCAATCAAGGAATTCCTTGGGTTGCCGGAGCATGCCGGCCTTGAGGGCTTGAAAAAGGCATTGCGCTTCAGGATGTATGCATTTATCAACGTTCAGTCAATTATTGATGAGGGGCCCAATTCCATCGTTTTCCAGATGAACGATTGTCGTGTACAGTCCGCGCGGAAAAGAAGAGGACTTGACGATTATCCCTGCAAGTCTGCGGGGCTCGTCGAGTACGGCTCATTCGGAGAGGCAATCGATTCCAGAATCAAGACCGAATGTATCGGGTGCCCGCCGGATGAACATCCGGACGAGTGGTTCTGTGCCTGGCGGTTTACCATACCGGAAGGTGCATGAGGTGTTTTATCCTCACCGGTAACGAAAAGGTTTGCCATGGCCCTTCTCTTGGTCGGTTTCGATTGGGGGAAGGGCTGCTTCAATTTTGCGAAAAGGAGGGAGGGTGGCATGACGGAGCAGGTGTTACTTGAGAAGGAGGGGCATGTAGGGTGGCTGAGTTTAAATCGTCCCGACCAGAGGAATGCGCTTTCAGTTGGTCTTATGCACAACATGCTGGCGAAACTCGATACGGTGGAAAAGGATCCCGATATTCGGGTTGTTGTTATTCGGGGCAACGGACCTGCGTTTTGTGCCGGACACGATTTGAGAGAGATGATGGAAGGAGGTAATGATATTCATCATTTCAGAGAGATATTTTCCACCTGCTCGCGGATGATGCAGCGACTCCATCAGATACCACAACCTGTCATAGCCCAGGTTCATACGGTTGCCACGGCTGCGGGATGTCAGTTGGTTGCCGCCTGCGATCTTGCAATTGCGGAAAGAGATGCAAAATTTCAGACACCGGGAGTACTGATCGGTCTTTTCTGCATTACTCCCATGGTACCGCTTGTGAGAGTGATAGGCAGAAGACGTGCCATGGAAATGCTTTTTACGGGACGTCTGGTCTCGGCCGAAGAGGCTCAAAACTTCGGATTGTTGAACCGGGTAGTTCCTCGGGAAAAGCTTGAAGACGAAACGCATGCATGGGCCCATACTATTGCGCAATACAGCCGCCATACCCTTGCATCGGGCAAACAGGCTTTTTATGAACAGATTGATGTTGACGAGGCCGCCGCATACGGGTATGCAAAAGAAATGATCGCTATGAATTGCCTGGCCGAGGATGCGCGGGAAGGGATCAATGCATTTATAGAAAAGCGAGCACCTGTGTGGAAGAATTGCTGATACCGGCATACAGCATGAGCGCCGGTGTAGAATTGAAAAATCCTAATTTCAAATGAACTCCTGAATACATATGGCAAAGGGATGGATGGGGCCGGGAGAGTGAACTGCTTTGCACAGCTTCTAAAGTGGTGAGGGGACGGTCGGCTATAGGATGTAACCGTAAGGGTTTGCAATTTTTCAACACTGTGATGGGGAGGTGTGGACATGAAAGAACCCCTGCTTATGCGCCTTGAAAATAATGTCTATCTGGACGGTGGAAGGCTCGTCATGGTGGATCGGAGGGAGATACCCCGTGAAATTCGATATGTTGTGACCCGCAACTACAAGGAAGTGGCACAAGCCATAAAGGACATGGTTGTGCAGGGCGCGGGAGATATCGCCATTACGGCCGGGTTCGGCCTGTATCTTGCCGCCAGAGAGCAAGAGGATGCAAACGGGAACTGCCATCCGGATAACCTGGCAGAGGCGGCGGCAACGCTTCGTGATACCCGACCGACGGGTTTTCACATGGCAGTACTGCTCGAAAAGGCACTGCAACGCGTGCAGGAGGAAACTGACAGGGCCTCCGAAGTCATCCTGAGGTATCTCAAGGAACTTTTGACCCGACAGGACAATGTGTCCAGGGCCACAGGAGAATGTGCCGAACCCCTGCTCGAATCGGGTGATACGATTCTCACGCACTGCTTTGCCGGTGCCGGACTTCTCTATATGCTGAAGTACGCCAAAGAGAACGGTAAAGACATAAAGGTGATCTGTACCGAAACGAGGCCGTACCTGCAGGGGGCACGACTGACATCTTGGTCAATAAGCCAACTCGGTCTTGAGACAATACTTATTACCGACAATATGGCGGCCCACATCATGTCGCAGGGCATGATCGATAAAGTATTTACTGCGGCAGACCGAATTGCCATGGATGGAACGGTGGCGAATAAAGTCGGTACCCTTCAGCTCGCCATTGCGGCAAGGTTTTACACAATTCCCTTCTATATCCTGGGATATGGCGGAGTCGATACACGCACCCTCAGGGGGACGGACATCCCCATCGAACAGCGTGACCCGAAAGAAGTACTTGAATTTCAAGGTGTTGCTATTAGTGGTGAAGGGGTGAAAGGATTGTATCCCGCCTTCGATCTAACCCCTCGCGACTTAATTACCGGGGTGGTGACGAAGTCCGGTATAATTTTGAACGATTGAAATGCAACTGTGCCACCGCCATCATACTGGGTATGATGGGGCAACCATAACGCGTTGTCAAAGATACGCTGTGTGTCGGGTCAATGATATGAACCCGATGTCTTACTGGATGTCTTTTTTGCGCATCAGTTTTCCGGTAATCGGCCAGACAAGGACTTCGTCTTGATCGGTTCGCTTTTCCACGAGCCGCAACATTGATCCCGGAACGAGGTAACTCCTCCCCCGCTGCAGGACATAGACTAAAAACCAGGGATCACCCGGTACTCGATTGCCGCGACGTCCCACAATTTTTGCTTCTCTTCCGCGATACGGGTGGTCTTTCTTCTCAATGACAACGATATCACCCAAATCCATGTCTCAATCCTTTCATCCTGCCTCAAAATCCAGGAATATATGGCGCTGCTTGTGCATACACAACACCTCATCTGCATGTTTGATGGATAACACAAAAAAAATGAAAATGATACTCGCAATTGGGACACAACACTGCGCACGATAGGTGATGTGATACCTGTGTCGGCGATTTTGTGCGAGATAAGGCTGTACCCGGGGGTATGTTTTATCCTTGACACAAACTGTCGTCTTGCCTATATGTGATACGTCCCATCCAGTTGAAAGGGTTAGGAGTCGGGGTTTCTTTTTCCACATCAGCAAGGTGGAAGACTGCCCCTTTTTCGTCAAAACACAAAGAGTTTATCCGTAGAAAAGGTGGTGGTATGTCTGTATTGAAAAAAGGTACGATCCCCATCGGAAGGATGCTTTTTATCCCCAAAGAAGGCGAAATCTCAAAGGATGATCTGGAGGTGGAGGCATCCGGCCAGTTTCAATTTAATGAAATGGCAGATCGCTTTGTAATCAAAAATGCCGAATGCTGCAGGGCCATACAGGTAACGGTAAAGACCAGAGAGTAACGCACGCGAGAGAATGAATCTGAGTGCGTGACCTGCGTGCCATGGAAGCAGCGGATGATGTGATCACGGGGTACAGGCGTTCCGATTATGAACCTCCATGGGCCGTGCCGCATGCCACCGTGTCATGTGCATGAAAGGATTTTGAAGGAGTAGACCATGAAAGAAAAAATCAAAATGCCCATTTCGTTCCACGGTGATTTCAATATTTCCATTAAAGACGGAGAATCCGAGAAAAAGGCTCGTTGCCAGAAATTGTTTATTAAGGCTCTCCCCGAAGATTATAAAAAAGACGCCGCCGAAATACCGACGCATCGGGTGACCTATTTCGACTGGGGGTGCCGATATCTCATTGAGGGGAAATTGATAGATAACGAAGACGATCATGTAAGTTTCGAAAGCTTGGGCAGGATATATAAATTTTCACCCGCTCATTAGGAACATATACTGTTAAGGGCGACCGGCTCCGGTGCTGAGGGTTCAGAACCATCATTGCAACGAACATCAGAAACTCATGCCTATCATATATCAGTTATTCCCTGCCGGTCGCTCACGTTATTTTGACCGCAGAAGAGGATGCTCCGCACCCCAATAATGGGTCGTATCGCATTGGCAGTCAGCAATTTCTGTCGCGTTTTTATGCGACGTCGCGCATCATTGGCCGCCCGATATTCCGCTGTTACCCACATTGATCATGAACACCGAGCTGCTCCCGACAAAGAGTCCGAAAATCATAGGGAAACACCACGCCACGCCTTTACTGTTCGATCTGATCCGATCGTGCACTAATTAGTACACATCTGATACATTGTTTTGCTATACTGCATGGTATTATCGGATAGGTGAACCCCGTTTGAAGGAGAAACAGTGGTGCCAAGCCTACGGGTGGCATAATTGAAAAACCACATACTCAATGCGGGTATGCAGGTTGGTAAGGTGGTCATCATGCAATCGTTTGGCATGTGCATAGGGTCTTCGACATTATCGGTTGTCGAGCTGTCACAAAAAAACGATGGGACGGTTTTCGTCGCTAATGCCCGCACCATCCTCCATAATGGAAATCCACAGCGTGTTTTCGAGGAAACGCTCCGGAGCTTATCAATAACGAAACATTCGAAGATCGCCGTTACAGGAAGGAAATTCAGGAACAAGGTCAATCTTTCGTCTGTGTCGGAACCGGAAGCGCTCGAAACGGCCCTGCTGTATCTGCATGGCAGTGGATGCCCCCCGAATGCCGTTGTAAGTGCCGGCGGAGAGACATTTATGGTGTATGTGATCGACGGCAACGGTCGCATATCATCGGTACAGACAGGGAACAAATGTGCGTCGGGGACGGGGGAGTTCTTCCTGCAGCAGATCCGCAGAATGGGCATTTCTCTGGACGACGCGGTGAAATGTGCCGAAGTGGAGGAACCGTACATGGTTTCGGGACGCTGCAGTGTGTTTTGTAAGAGTGACTGTACCCACGCAACCAACAAGGGTGTGCCCACCGGTCGGGTTGCCGCGGGGCTCTGTCGTATGATGGCAGGGAAGATTCTGGAACTTTTACGGCAAATCCCGAAAGAGAATATTATGCTCGTCGGCGGGTGTGCCCAGAACTCGGTGATGATCGAGTACCTGAGAAGGGACATCACAAATCTCATCGTACCGAAGGAAGCCCCCTATTTTGAGGCCTTGGGCTGTGCCTTGTGGGCCCTGAACCATGATACCAAACCGCTGAAAACCGGCGATGAGATCTTCAAAAAGATGGCCAGAGGCTTTCCGGTGCTTCCATCTCTCAACGATTATAAGGAGATGGTGGAATTCAAGCGTGTGGACTATGGGGCGGTGCGTGATGGGGACTCCTGCATTGTCGGGCTCGACGTGGGATCGACCACGACAAAGGCGGTCGTCATGCGCCGGGAAGATAATGCCGTTGTCGCATCCGTCTATCTTCGTACCAGCGGTAATCCGGTCGGTGCCTCCCGGGCCTGTTATCAGGCCCTGCATGAACAACTCAGCCGATCCGGAGTGCAGATTCGTATAGAGGGGCTGGGTGTGACGGGGTCGGGGAGACAGATTGCAGGCCTGCATGCCATGACGGACGGCATTATCAATGAGATTATTGCTCATGCGGCGGGGGCACTTTATTTTGATAACGAAGTAGACACCATATTCGAAATAGGGGGGCAGGATGCGAAGTATACCTACATTACGAATGGTGTTCCTTCGGATTATGCGATGAATGAGGCCTGCAGTGCCGGAACGGGTTCGTTCCTTGAGGAAGCGGCCCGTGAAACCCTGGGGATTGCCATGGAGGATATCGCCGATATTGCCCTCAGGGGAAGCACGCCGCCAAATTTCAATGATCAGTGTGCCGCTTTTATCAGCAGCGACATAAAGAGCGCATTCAATGAAGGGGTTGCCCGGGAAAATATCGTCGCTGGTCTGGTCTACTCCATCTGCATGAATTACAATAACCGTGTCAAGGGCAACCGGCCGGTGGGACACAAAGTGTTTATGCAGGGCGGCGTCTGCTACAACAGAGCCGTTCCCCTTGCCATGGCGTCGCTTACCGGCAAGCATATCATCGTACCGCCCGATCCGGGGCTGATCGGTGCCCTGGGGGTTGCCTTGGAAATTAAACGTCGTGTTGCCCTTGGTCTTTTAGATGCACAGGAATTTTCGCTTGGTGTATTGAAAGACCGGGAGCTTGAGTATGGCAGCCCATTTATCTGTAACGGCGGGAAAGAAAAGTGTGATCGAAAGTGTGAAATAGCCCGGATAAAGATCGAGGGGAAAACCTATCCCTTTGGCGGTGCCTGCAATCGGTGGTACAATCTCCGCTCGCATATCACGCTGAATGCCGGGCAGATCAATTATGTGGACCATTATGAAAAACTCATCTTTCACAATCGGTCGACACCCTTCGAGCGTGACAAGGGGGCGGGAGAGATACAGAAGACAATAGGCATCAATAAATCCTTCATGGTGAACGCCTATTTTCCTATGTACCATCACTTTTTTTCGAAGCTAGGGCTGACCGTTGTCCTTGCCGATGAATTGACCCGGGAAGGTAAAGACAGAAAAAGCGCGCCGTTCTGTTATCCTGCCGAAATAGCCCACGGCTATTTCCTGAATCTTCTGGACAGGGATCCGGATTACCTCTTTCTTCCGCAATTCAAGGGTGACCATGTCAAAAAATCTCAGGAACAGGGGGTGATGTGTCCCCTGTCGCAGGGCGAACCATTTTATCTTGCGGCGGCATTTAAAGATCATGCAGCATTCAGGAAGTTGAAAACAAACCATGCGATCCTGGGTCCCACCATCGATTTTTCCAATGGATTCGAGGCTGCAGAGGATGAGTTTGTCAACATGGCCAGACAGCTGAAATTTTCGAAAAAGCAGGTTCGGGAGACCTACGCCGCAGCAGTCGACGCACAGCGACACGTGCATGCCACCATGAGTGCTGCGGGGAGTGCAATGCTGGAGCGATTGGAACGGAATCCCGATGAGTTTGCCGTGGTGGTGTTTGGACGATCTTATAATGCGTTTGTGAGCGAAGCCAATATGGGCATACCCAATAAGTTTGCGTCACGCAATGTCACCGTTATTCCGTTTAACTATCTGCCCATAGAGAACGAAGTCGGGCGTGAGCACATGTACTGGTCGGCAGGTCAGCATATCCTGAAAGGGGCCCAGTTTGTCAAGCAACATCCGCAGTTGTTCGGGTGTTACATTACGAATTTTTCATGTGGCCCCGATTCGTTTCTCATCGGTTACTTTCGCCGCGAAATGGGAAGAAAACCTTCGCTTACCCTGGAACTTGACAGTCATGTGGCCGATGCGGGCCTCGAAACGAGAATCGAAGCCTTTCTCGACATTATTAAAAGATACCGGGAGTTGGCAAAGGCCGGGGGAGTCAGGGAGCTCCCGCGAAGATTCGTGCCGGCCACGATTGAAAAGAATGCCGGTGCCCCGGTTTTCGTAGATTCCAGAGGAGTGCGGTATCCGCTCTATGATCCGAAAATTCATCTGATCTTTCCGTCCATGGGCCGGTTTATCTCGGAAGCGGGATCGGCAGTCTTCAGGAACGCCGGTGTGCGTTCCTCAACGCTTCCCCCTGCGGATGAAATCGCCCTGAAGTTCGGGCGGGGTCACACGACCTGCAAAGAATGCCTGCCGCTTCAGATCACTGTCGGCAGTCTTCTCAAGTATCTGGCAGGCAGACCATCGAATGACGAAAAATTGATATATTTTATGCCGACCGCATCCGGGCCATGCAGGTTCGGACAGTATGCAGAGTTTATGAAAGACATGATTGCGATGTTGGAGCTACGTGATGTGGCATTATTTTCGTCGAGTGCCGAGAATAGCTACGCCGATATTATCGAACAGGACCTGACGGAAAAACTGTGGACGGCGGTGGTGCTGTCCGACATTTTTGAAGAAATTCAATCGGTGGTGCGTGCCAATGCATACGATACGGCGGCGGCATTGAAAATATTCGAAGACCAGTGGCAGTGTGTCATACGGGCCTTGGAGGGTTCGTACAGCTATAAAGATCTGCTGCCGGTACTCGAATCAGTGGTCGCCCGACTCGCCCGAATTGAGTGTACTCGCTCCCTGCAGGCGACACCGGTCGTGCTCCTGACGGGAGAAATCTATGTCCGGCACGACGGTATCTCACGGCAGTACATCGTCAAAGACCTGGCAGAGCGAGGATTTGCCACGAAGGTGTCGACCGTGGCCGAGTGGGTATATTATACCGACTGGTGCGTGCAACATGGAGTCGCTGTCGGCAACTATACCGCCCGTGACAGGCTTCACCTCATGGTTCGACGGCGCTTCATGCGACACTACGAACGCACGTTTCGGGCGATTCTGTCCGCGTCCGGCCTGTGTCGGAACGAAGTCGAGAATGTGCGACACATCATACACACTACCAGACACCTGATTGACCCGAAGCTCGTCGGGGAGGCCATCCTCACCGTCGGGGCTGCAATGAGTGAGGTGCCGGAGCATTACTGCGGGGCCATCGCAATCGGCCCGTTCGGATGTATGCCCAATCGGCTGGCGGAGGCAATCCTCACCAGGGAAATGAATATGGCAGGAAAACGTGCAGCCGGCGGCGTGACCGGGAAAATCAGGAAACTTCGTGAAAAGGTTACAGAGTTTCCCTTTCTGGCAATCGAGAGTGACGGCAACCGCTTCCCGCCGATTATCGAGGCACGTCTGGAGGCCTTTCTATTGCAGGCCGGTCGGGTATATGCAGAGATGCAGAAACTCTAGCGGAATAATCGGCCCGGACGGTCTTTCGTTGTGTCGGCCATGGATCTGTGGTATCTTTTTTTACAATTTGAAATGTGAGCAAAACCAGATTGCAGAGGGTAAATCATGGAAAAGAAGATTACGATTTACGGTAAATCCGGGTGACCTTATACGTCCGATGCCAGGTCGGCATATGGCGATGAAGCGGCGTACGTTGATGTTATGGCGGATAAATCGAGACTGGGAGAGATGCTTAAATATTCCGGTGGTGCCCGGAAGGTTCCCGTGATTGTAAAAGGCGATAAGGTAAAAATCGGCTATGGCGGTACCTGAGGTGTATAGCACCCGGTCGGGAACCGGTTCGTGTGCAGCATCTCATCCGTTGTCAGTGTGCCGTGTGTCAAACGTATCACATACTCTACAGGAGAGTGTGAAATGGTCCCCGGGCACCTGTGCTAATACTGGCGGTGACGTCCGCATTACCGGGAATTTGAATCAGTCGTGAACCGCAGCCCGGTATGAGTTCCGCAACCATTGGTGGCGGACTCATCGCAGTATGACAGCCATAGTGCTGCCGGGTTCAGCTTTTTCTGCTGAAGCTCGGGTAACTCATCGGATCGTACCAGAATTCTTCGATTTCGACTCTTCTTCTGATCTTCGCTCGTTCTTTCTTTGCAGGCATGATGATTCCTCCTTTCTCAGGGGCTTGATCACACACAATTTCTCTCCTGTAACAGCCTGAATTGAGTTGTTTTACAAAACGGATGTATCGGTGTGTTTTTCCGAAAATACCGGGTAGCTCATGGGGTCACACCAGGTGTCATCCATCGTCACTGCTTTTTTCTTTTTTTCTTTTTTATCTTTGTTTGTCGTCATGGTAGTGCTCCTTTCTTTGGTAATCGTTTATGATCGTCATAGGTGCATAAGCTTACTGCGTTACGCCTTGAAGGACGGGAAGCACATCGGGTCATTCCACAGCTCTTCTCTGTCGATCAGGCTACCGCGGGTTTCTTTTCTGACGTTCTTTTTGATGATGCCCTTTTCTTCTTTTTTCATTGTTCAATCTCCTTTCTTTTGACTGGTTGATTCATCGCAGTATGGGAGGCCGTTTCGCTGCCGGGTTCAGCTTTTTTTGTTGAAACTCGGGTAACCCATCGGGTCGTAACAGAATTCTTCGCTTTCTTCGCGTTCTCTGGTCTTTGATCGTTCTTTCTTTTCCGGCATGACGGGGTTCCCTTTCTCAAGGGTTTTATCACACACAATTTCTCTCCTGTAACAGCCTGAATTGAGTTGTTTTACAAAACGGATGTATCGTTGCGTTTTTTCGAAAATACCGGGTAGCTCATGGGGTCGCACCAGGTGTCATGCACGGTTGCCGCTTTTTTGCTTTTTTCATTTTTATCTTTGCGCGTTGTCATGGTAATGCTCCTTTCTCTTGTAATCGTTTATGATCGTCATAGGTGCATAAGCTTACTGCGTTATGCCTTGAAGGACGGGAAGCACATCGGGTCATTCCACAGCTCTTCTCTGTCGATCAGGCTACCGCGGGTTTCTTTTCTGACGTTCTTTTTGATGATGCCCTTTTCTTCTTTTTTCATTGTTCGATCTCCTTTCTCTGGTTTGCCGGGTTTTTTCTCCCTGCATGCCTAATATAAAGCAGGTGCCATAGCGAGACAATCGGTCTGCCTCTGAATAATAGATAAGATTGCAAATGGTTATAATATAGGTTGCTGCTGTACTGGTACGTAGGACGAAAATCGTCGATGCCTGAGTCGACGGGGACGGATCGCTTCAGTATTTCACCCACGACGGCATCAGTGTTTATCCGAATCGATGCGCCTTATTTGTCGGTGTGCCGGGAGCGTGCGCAACGACTGCCGACAGACAGATCTGCAGTGCAATACGAAGAAGACGCCGTGCCATCTCAGATTTGATTTTTTGCGTCCGCGTCGAAATTACGCTTGAAATTAAAAATGGTTTGGCTTATTGAATTTGGCGTACGGAATATTGGATGCATCACTAGTATCCGGCAATCATGATCGCAATAAATAACGGTTTGCCGTTCGGCCGGATAGCCACTAGCGAATACACATCATGGGGGGGTAGTAGGCAGGTATGGAGAAGATTTTTTATCCTAAAAGTGTCATGGTTGTTGGCGTGTCACCGGAAGAACACAATCTCGGCAGAAATATTGTCGAAAATCTGGATCGGTTTGGATTTGAGGGGCCGGTATATCCGGTGGGACGTGAGGGGGGCAGCCTCAACGGACGAAAAATTGCTCCCGATATCGAGGCGGTTGAGGCCGAATGCGACCTTGTCGTTTTCATCATACCGGCACGTTATATTCCGGATGCCATGGAAAAATGCGGCAGAAAGGGCATCCGCTTTGCCGTCATAGAGTCGGCTGGCTTTGCGGAGTACGGCGAAGAGCGCCGTGAGCTTGAAGCGCGGCTTTGTGCCGTTGCCAAAAAATGGAATATCCGTTTCGTGGGTCCCAACTGCATCAGTGTGATGAATATGCAGAACGGGCTTATACTGCCCTTTGTACCGTTCAATCCCGGCGGCATCCGCCAAGGATGTGTCTCCTTTGTGGCGCAAAGCGGAGGCGTGCTTGTCGACAGTGTGCGGCTTTTCGGCCTTGAAAACCTCGGGTTCAGCAAGCTGGCCAGCATCGGCAATAAGCTGAATCTGAATGAAAATAATTTTATAGAGTTTCTTACCGCCGACGGTGATACCAGGGTGATCGGATTGTATCTGGAGGGCATTGCCGACGGACGGCGACTCATGAACGCCGCGTACGGAACCGAAAAACCCATCATCGTCCTGAAGGCGAATACAAATGATGCCAGCCGAAAGATTGCCCAGTTCCACACGGCGTCTCTCGTCGGGGATGACGCTACAGCCGATGCGGCCTTCCGCCAGGCTGGCCTCATTCGCGTGACCAACATGCAGGAGTTGATGGAACACTTCAAGATATTTTCAATGCCGCTCCTGAAAGGGCCACGACTGGCGCTGATCTGTCGTTCCGGTGGACTGGGGGTGATGGTAGCCGACGCGACGTATCGTTCGGGCCTGACCCTGGCAGAATTTTCCGACGATTTTTATGCCGCCGTGAGGAAAAATGTCAGGGCCGGGGTCATTCGAATGACAAACCCCCTTGATCTGGGTGATGTTTTCGATTTGAATGCCCATATGGAAATTATCGAAAAGGCCCTCAAAGAAAAAGATGTGGACGGCGTTGTTTTCGGACATGCGTATGTCAGTAACACCGAGGTGGCACCATCCGAAAAGTTGATCGAGGCTGCCGGGGAACTGTCGTTCAGGTATGACAAACCGGTCGTGTTCACAATTGTTCCGAGAAAACAGGATTGGTTTGCTTTCAAGGAGGTGACGGACTTCCCCGTCTTCAGTGAAGCGGAATATGCCATCAGGGCCCTCGGCAATTCATACCGCCATTTTAAAAACCTCAAAGTGCATGCCGGGCGCGAAAAAAAAATACCCTTATTCGCGCGACCGGAAGAAATCGATAATGCCGTGTCGGCGACGTTGCTTGGGCCCGCTGAGGCATATAAACTGCTGCAGTCGGCAGGGCTGCCCGTTGCGGACTGGCGGGTTGTGAAAACCGCGGACGAGGCACGACGCACAGCGGCCGCAATGGGGTACCCTGTCGCCCTCAAAACTGCCGATCCTGCCATTCTCCATAAGACGGATGCCCAAGGTGTGGTTCTGAATATCGCGAGCCTGACAGAGCTTGAACAGGCAATGCATCACATGGAGACAGATGCGTTTCTTGTTCAGAAGATGGCGCACCCCGGGCGTGAGGTCATCATCGGCGGCAAGGTTGACAACGAATTCGGCCCCATCATTCTTTTCGGCCTCGGCGGGATATTTGTCGAGGTGCTGAAAGATACGGTGTTGCGAGTGGCACCGGTAGACGAAGACGAGGCCAGGTTGATGATCGATGAGATCAGGGGACGTCGTCTCCTTGGTGCCTTTCGCGGCCGGCCTCCGGCAGATGAAGAGGCACTGGTCCACTGTCTTGTCAGTGTTTCACGCATGTTGTACGAGCATCCCGAGATCAATAACCTGGATATCAATCCCATGATTGTCGGCAATGAAGGTGAAGGTTGCCTCATCGTGGATGCCAAGATTGAGATTGTGGGATAGATCATAACTGCGAACACACAACAGCTGGCCCGACAACACAGGGTGATATTCAACATGCGATGGGAAATGTACTCCGACTATAGTAGGAATAGAAGTCCTGTGCACTGGGTTTCCTGATCAGTGTGGACGTATGCCATGCAGTTCTGACATCATGCGGGTTTTTCCACTCCATGTCCCTCAGTTTCTTCGCATATGCAACATAACGCTTCCTGTCGTGTGCTTCAAGGGCCCGTTCCAGTTCCAACATGTATCCATGGCAACATTCGATGGTGCCTCCGGGCTTTATCCGTGCGAGGGGACAATAGCTGCAGCGTTCTTTCGGGTCTCTACGATAATGTTGGGAATACATCCAATCGATAATGCAGGGGTGAAAAAATAAACCGTGATGTTTCTGGTGCTTCCAGCCCGGCCAGTCACTTTTTCTGGCAAACGGGTGCTGTATAGACCAGTCCATTAATTTTTTGTGATCGGTTTCCATCTCCTGCAGCCATTGCTTTTTCATGGTCTTCACCTCTAGTCCCGAAAAAAGGGCAGGGACCCTTTATGCACCACCGCAAAAACAACCTTCGCAGTCTGCGGTCCTGTGTCGGGGAAAGTCCTTTGCGCTCTGGGAAGCTGTGTGCGGGTGCATATATGCCTTGAATATTCTCACGAGCCGGAATATTTCCCCCACTCCCTGCCAGATCTCATTCTGTGCCCGTAATGCCGACATCTTGCCCGTCCGCACCAGGGCGGTGTGTTTCTGTGCGGCGTCATCGATATTTACTACCTCTGAACCAATGTACGCCAGAAACTCATTTTCGAAATCCAGCGCACCCGTGCCGAACCGTCCTCCGAACACCCAGGACGGGTGAATCTGCTTTTTGCAGAAAAGACAGAAAAACCCCCTTGCACTGCAGACTTCTTTCAGTGTCGTGATGATCCATTCGCCGCATCCCGCGTGGGGGCATTGAAATTTTATTGTTTTTTGCATCTTTTATCCCCCCTTTCATGAATAAGACCGATTAATTTCGTCCTGTGCGGCCGACTGGTCGTGATTGAAAACCACCGCGTAAACTCAGGAAGAAAATGTATTCTGAACGAATAATGGCTGGGACTGATAATCTATGGGAATTACCCTTGGTAGGGCAAAAGGGAATGAGAGATGTCTGAAAAATGTGTCTGGTCGTGGGAGACGGGGCCATTGTCTTTATATATCTATATAATTAGTTTACATAAAAATACCAGGGGAGTCCATTGAAATCTGGACTGTCATATATTTTATACGTAAAGTGGAATAAAAAAATGTATGGCGAGTCTTATGGACCCGGCGCATGCACAGATTCCAAAAATCTTGACAGATATTCGAAAAAGTGATTGTATTTTAACAAGATAGCAAGCTTATGCAACAAAAGGTACACACGCGATGCACTCGGTGGAGCCTGTTCCTGAATGGTATACAGGAGTTAATATTTTTAATAGTCCGAATTCACAACGTCGCATAAAATCAATTTTCAGACATAATACCGATATAGCGGAGCTTTTTTACGAAACCATCATTTTTTGCCGGAGTGAACAGTATGTATCCGTATTTTCGATTGATGAAATTACTGTACGATGCCCCTTCAAAGAAACCGCTCAGTGCGGGGGATGAGGGCGTCGTGACAATGCGCGTCTGGCCGAGTGATCTGGACTTTTATCCGGAACTGAATAATGGACGGCACTTAACATTAATGGATCTCGGTAGGATCGACTTGGCAATAAGAACCGGCCTTCTCTCAATGATTCGCAGAAACCGATGGGGCCTTGTTGTCGCAGGTGCCGGTATTCGATATAGGCACAGGCTCATGGCATTTAAAAAGTTTACCTTACGTACCCGGATTGTGGGTCATGATGGTAAATGGTTTTATTTCCATCAGAGCACGGAACGTGATGGGATTACCCATTCTGAAGCTATTATTCGGGCAGGAGTTACCTCGCGTACGGGCATCGTGCCGGTGCATGATATATTGAAGGCAATGGGGCAGACCGACTGGCCCCCGGGTATACCGGACTGGGTCCGTTCATGGGCCGATTCGGAACATCTGTGGCCGTGGTCTCATCCACATCGAACGACGGTCAGGTCTTCGCAGTATTTTCAGCGTTCGTAGTATCGGAAGTGCCTTTCGTTCTTTGATCCATGGGATTGAAGTGGGAGGGCAGGGGCGCATATTATGCGCAGAACGGATTTCACAGGAGTCATGGATGAGTATTCTTTTTGAGCACAGCGAAATCAACGGGCTGAAGCTGTCGAACCGGTTTATCCGATCGGCGACATGGGAAGGAAAGGCAGGGGTAGACGGATCCGTCACACCGGGGTTAATCAGAATGATGGTCGACTTGGCTGCAGGTGGCGTCGGATTAATCATTACCAGTCATGCCTATGTCCGGCCGGCCGGACAGGCAGGTCCCTGGCAGATCGGTATTCATGAGGATAAGCTTGTGCCCGGGCTTCGCCGGATGACACACGCCGTACATGAGGCCGGCGGGAAAATTATTATACAGCTTGCCCATGCCGGTACGTTTGCACCGCAGAAACTAATCGGCCGGGTGCCCTTCGCCGTGTCAAATCATGAAGATTTGGCTGGGGCACCACGCGTGGAGCTCACGCGTCGGGATATTCAGACAGTGATCGTCGCCTTTGCCGAGGCGGCCCTGAGGGCCAGGGCCGCAGGGTTTGACGGTGTGGAACTCCATGCGTCACACGGGTATCTCTTGAGCCAGTTTCTCTCCCCGGTATTCAACCGGCGTCGGGATGAGTACGGTGGTGATATCCGCAACCGGGCTCGAATTCACCTCGAAACGTATCGCGCCATCAGGAAACAGGTGGGAGCAGACTATCCCGTTCTCATCAAACTGAACTGTCGGGATTTCGTCGAAGGCGGATTGGGCCTGGAAGACTCTCTGGTTGTCGGCACAATGCTTGCCGATGCCGGCGTCGATGCAATCGAATTGAGCGGGGGGGTGCTGACGGGCGGCAGGCTTTCGCCCAGTCGCACAAACATAGATATGCCAGACAAAGAAGCCTATTTCAGGGAAGAGGCCCGTATCTTCAAAGAAAAAATCGATATTCCGCTGCTTCTGGTCGGCGGTATTCGTTCCTTTGAAGTTGCCGAGTGTCTTGTGGCGGATCAGGTGGCGGATTATATCTCCATGAGTCGGCCGTTTATCAGGGAACCGGGGCTGATCAACCGCTGGAAATCCGGTGACCGGGGCAGGGCGCGGTGCACGTCCGACAACCTGTGTTTCGGACCGGGCATGAAAGGCGAGGGGATCTACTGTGTTACAGAAGAACGTACAAAAAAGGGTAGCCTTCGCAACGCGACAGGCAGTACCTTTTCGTGAGAAGTCTCATGGAATGTAGCGGGCGATTTCACCTTCATCTGTCAGGCAGTGCAGGCTTTTCGTGTGGAATATCTGTCGCGATTGCGTATGCTCCCGGTGTTCCATGCAGCCGGGTATTATTTAATGGCATATGAGGGGGAGGTAGGGTTATTCCGATGCTGCAGGAACAACAAGCAAGAAGGAGAAGCGCGATGCGACGAGTGAGTATGACGGTAACAATCTTTTGTTTTGTGTGTGTATATTCTTTAGTGGTATGGGGGGCTCGCGCTGGCTCGGCGACGGATGATTTCCGGCTTTCGCAGGGACAGACGCTCTACGTTCCCGTTTATTCAAATGTTCTGATTGGCGATCGTCCGCAGGCATTCGAACTAGCATCAACCCTCAGCATCAGAAACACCGACATTGAACAACCCATTAAAATTCTTTTTGCCGACTATTATGATACAAAAGGGAAACGTATAAAAAGATTTCTGGCCGAGCCACTGACAATCGGGCCGTTGTCCACAAAATATTTTTTCATTGAAGAGAAGGATACATCCGGGGGACTGGGGGCGAACTTTATTATCGAGTGGGCAGCCGCACAAATGGTAAACGAACCGATCATTGAATGCGTTATGATCGGAACCAGGTTGGGGTTGGGCATTTCACTTGTCAGTCCGGGAAAGGTTATACGAGGCAAATCCGAATGACCGTCGGCGGGTATCCGCTCGACGGTCATTCTGGTGTGCGGGACCGAGAACCCGGAACGTATGCCGCGATTACCGTTCGGATGCGGAGGTGTACTCGATGAGTTCTTGCTGGGTCCTGTCATTACCGGCGGCTGGAGTATCCTCTCTGAGTGCTTCTTCGCCCGGCAGCAGTGCTTCTCGTTCTTAGTAGCTGTCGGGGGGTGTTGTAGCACTGCTCACAACCCGTCGATTGCTTGTCTCTAACGCATCAATCCACAATGGATGCCGATGCCGCGCGTACTCAAGGCCTATGGCACCGGTAAAGATTTCCCGTCGTGTTCCCTGCCCCGCTTCAAAGAGCCCGTGGCAGCGACGATGCCGACTGCCAGCACGATGATGGGCGACATGAGGACCGATTTACCGATCGAGTCGGTCTTAACCAGTGCTCTCTTGACCGGTTTGAGGTGGGGTATGATGCCCGGTCCCTGGAGTGCGGCCGGCATCTCATAAGGCACACGAACCCGTTTCCCCCGCCGGGTTTATCTGGGAAGTGACCAGTATGCCCCAGAAGGTTTTATCAATGGTAATATCTCCGGTAAGGTGGGCCAGATCCCTGTCGATAATAAATTGTACACCTTCCACTTCGTGTACCTGATCGTTTTTTTGAGGCTCGTCCAGAGCCAGACGCAGTTGCGGACCCCCTCAGCCGCCGCCGAGAATTATTCTGACAGGTGAGACATACCGTTTCTCAAAAAAATTATTCAGTTCTTTCTGGGCCGATTTTGTAACCGTTATCATGATCGCTCCTTCTTGTCGTTTTTCTGTGTTTTCTGGTATTATCTTGTAAATCTATTGTAAGCATCCAGAAAAAAAGTGCATTAACCTATATCAACGGATTTTTAAAACGGTGTATGACATGGACATCTACAAGGTGCTGGAACATATTCCTCTTTTCAAGGGGTTACCACCGAATGAGCTGCGGATCCTTGCCGGGTGCGCCAAAGAACGGGCATACAGGGCGGGACAGTCGATCATCCTTGATACGGAAGAGGCGCGGGCCCTGTACCTTGTCATGTGGGGCAGAGTGAAGATTTTCAAGAGCACGGCAGAGGGGAAGGAACAGACAATCTTCATGTTCGGGCCGGGAGAACCGTTTTGCCTGACGGCACTGGCGGAGGAATTTTCCCCGGCAAGTGCCATGGCCCTCGACGATACGCGTATCATTTTTTTCCCGGCTGATATCCTGGAAGAGGTGGTCAGAAAAGAACCTACCATCCTCTTCAATCTCCTGCTCGTCTTTGCGCGACGACTCAAAGAATCGCTTACGCTGATTGAATCCATTTCACTGAAAGAGCTTCCGCAACGGCTGGCGACATTTCTGATCCATTCCATCGCCCAAGAGGAGCACGAGTACATTGTCGAGTTGGGTTTCTCTCACCGTGAACTGGCTAAGATATTGGGAACCACACCGGAAAGCCTTTCTCGGGTATTCAAAAAGCTCAGTACCGATGGTGTGCTGGGTGTCGAGGGCCGGAGAATCAGGATTCATGATTACCAGTCCCTCACACGCCTGGCCCAAGGCTGATACGCTGCAAAAAATGTTTTTTTGCCTTAATTTCCATCGTGTTGCCGATACTATCCTTTCGCCATTGTACCGGTGTCGTGACGTACCGAGACGTTACGATGCAACGGTATCGACTTGACAGGACTACCGAATATTACTAATAACCGCATGTGGGCACTTTCATGCCTGTTGACGGTGATACTTTTGATTATGAATGCGGGATTTTTTTGCAGTGACATCCCGCGTGTGAAATTTGACTTTGTGAGGCGGGGTAGTGTTGAAAACTCTTTGTCTAACGACAGTGCGTTGGTGGTGCGGCATAATTCCGATCCTGATTGTGATCCTGTGTTGTGTCTCGGCGCGCGCCGAGACCGCTGCCGAAGGTGGTGGCAATCCCAAAATCGTTATCATTGAATTCCACGGGATGAAGGCCGGCATCCTCGATGAGACACTTGACGGACTGCCTCATTTCAGAGAAATGGTCAAAGGGCCGGGGGATACCCAGTCGTATGTGTTTCTGCCGAGGGTTCTTGTGACAATACCCGCCGCGTCGGTGCCGGGCATCAGTTCCATGTACACGGGACTTACACCGCAGCGTACCGGTGTTGTGTCCACCATTTGGTATGATCGGACCGATTATAAGGTCAGGACCATGATCTCCTATTTCCAGCAGCGGATCAACAACATACTGGAAAAAAACGGTGTTAACACGCTATTTGACTATATAGGCATGGCGGGCGGGCATTCTTTGACGTCTATGCTCATGGTGACCAAGGGGGCCGACTGGTCGATAAAATCGGGGGCCTACTTCTGGGGCAATGCCTCGACGCTGGGGCTGTTCGAAAAAGGGTTCTGGTTTCCCTCCAGCCCGTATATTGACGAAAGGGCAGTCCGCGGATTTCTGGACGGGCATCTTTTTTCCTATCCGAAGAGCCTGCAGGGACTCCTTAGATATAAGAACCTGGTGCCGGATGTCATGGTTATTCAACTTCTGGGGACGGACCTCGATGCCCATTATCCGTCAGCACACCTCATGGAACGGCATGCATCCATGGATGAAATACAAAAAGTATACACCCGTCAGGTGCTGGATCCGATCATGGGTGAACTGGTGCAGGGATTGAAAGATGCCGGTTGTTACGACGATGTCATTTTCGTATTCGTGTCCGAACACGGTTTTACAAAGATCGAGACCCATGTGCCTGATGACACTGTCGACAAGAGCCTGTCGGGTTATTTCAGGTTGCCCGGCATCGGGACGGTTAATAAGGAGGCCGAGGCCGTTGTGATGCCCGGTGCCTCTACAAAGGAGGTGTATCTGAAAAACCGGGCCACGGACAACTGGTTCGATCCGCCGCGGTTGTGTCATGATGTCAAGCCGGCCGTCGATCTTCTCTTGGATAACGCCGATATTACTGAGAGCATGCACACCCTCATTGTCCGCCAGTATCCCGGGGAGCGAAACGAAGGCGTCATTGAAAACGATGCGTGGTGGGTGTTTGACTGGCATACCTATTGCCGGGGGGCGCGGGATGATCAATCATTCCTGCAGGCACTCCTGCCCCTGCAGGCACTCGGAGAGCGTTTCGAACTCGGCGACTATCTCATACGCAGTCTCCGCCAGCAGTATACCCGCCCGACGACACCCGACCTCAAGGTCATCAACAAGAAAGGATACCTGTTCGAGAAAGATCATCGAAAATACGGGCACCACGGCAGTTATTATCCCAGTGACTGTGTCGTTTCCTTCTGGGTGGCCGGTCCCGGCCTGGCGTCCGTTATCCCCGGTCGGCACGTGATAGAAGAGTATACGTCGACCATGGATCTGGTGCCGCTGGTCATGGGGCTTCTGGGGTTGTCGCAGCCGGAGGGACTGAACGGCACAGATCCGCTCCGGAATATCAGACGCTGATGCCCGGACCAAATTTACCACTTTATGAAAATTTATAACTTGAATACCCCGTCCTGTGGACGGGGATGAAAAGTTTTCCTGCCGTAGGCAGGGATAAATGTGCTATTAATTGCGCATGACTGTGAAAAGAACGGCGCATGCGGTATATGACACAAAATACCATCTGGTATGGGCTCCGAAGTATCGGAAATGGATCCTTCGTGGTGACATCCAAGAGCGAGTGAAGAGTGTATTTGAGGACGTAGCGCTGAACCATGGGTTTGAGATCGACACGATGGAAGTTGCCCCGGATCATGTGCACGTATTTCTGTCGTTTCCCCCGCGCTATAGTATTTCCAAGGTAGTAGGAATACTGAAGAGTGTAAGTGCGAGCGTAATTTTTCATGAGCACCCCGAAGTGAAGAAGCACCTTTGGGGAGGCGAATTTTGGGAAGACGGTTATTTTGCCCGCACGGTCGGGGACAAGGTAACGGCCGATATAATCAGAAAATATATACAGTATCACCGTGATCAAGAAACGACACCTACTCAGTTAGAATTGTTTTAAGGATTTAGATGCCCCGCCCTGTGGGCGGGGTAATTCACTATAATTTGCTTGACTATAGCAGGAGAGTAAAGTAGGAAGTTTCGCGCAGGTAAATACTGTGTCAGGGGTGCCGTGACGGGCTGAGAAAATACCCTTTGAACCGGATCTGGGTAATGCCAGCGCAGGGAGAGTCAGACGCGTACAAGGCATATCTGTCGTCAGGTGTGCTTTTTTTTGTGGTGGTACTGCCGCAAAAACAGCATCGGGCCGACATTTGATAACGAATCGCCGGTTGCGCAATCCTATGGAATGCCATGCAATTTTATTCACGAGGAGGTAGGATCATGGAACAGTTTGGAACCATGCCGTTAAAAACCGGTTTGGCAGATATGTTAAAGGGGGGGGTGATCATGGATGTGACGTCACCCGAAGAGGCCGTCATTGCGCAGGAGGCCGGTGCCGTTTCCGTCATGGCATTGGAACGGGTGCCCGCGGATATCAGGGCCGAAGGTGGTGTTGCACGAATGACCGATCCGGAGATCATTGAAAAAATTATGGATGCTGTCACAATTCCCGTCATGGCAAAAGTCCGCATCGGGCATTTCGTAGAGGCGCAGATTCTCGAGAGCCTCGGTGTCGACTACATAGATGAAAGCGAGGTGCTGACACCGGCTGACGAAAAATATCACATCAATAAGTGGAAATTTAACGTGCCGTTTGTGTGTGGTGCCACAAATCTCGGTGAGGCCTTGCGAAGAATCGGCGAAGGTGCCGCCATGATCAGGACCAAGGGCGAAGCCGGCACCGGTAATGTGATTGAAGCCGTCAAACACATGCGCACAATAAATGATGAAATTGCCAAACTGGCGGTGCTCCCTGATGAGGAACTCATGACCGCAGCAAAAAATTGTGGGGCGCCGTATGAACTGGTGAAACTGATATCCGGCGAAAAGAGCCTGCCGGTAGTCAATTTCTCTGCCGGTGGCATAGCGACGCCGGCAGACGCGGCTCTCATGATGCAGCTTGGGGCGGATGGCGTATTCGTCGGTTCGGGCATATTTAAATCGGAGAATCCCGCAAAGAGGGCACATGCAATCGTACAGGCAGTCACTCATTACAATAATCCGGAGATTCTTGCGAAGGTGTCAAAATCACTGGGTGATGCCATGCCGGGACTCGAAATATCGACGATCGAACGTGAGCAACTGCTCCAGTACAGGGGAAACTGAATATGAAGATTGGCCTGTTGGCGCTGCAGGGTGCTTTTCGGGAACATTGTTGCATGCTCGAAAAGTGTGGTATTGATACAATGGAAGTCAGGTTGCCCCTCCAGCTCGACGGGATCGACGGGCTTATCATTCCGGGTGGTGAGAGTACCACCATGGGCAAGCTGCTCATCGAATATGGTTTTAAAGAAGCCCTCAAAGCGTTTGCCGCAGTCGGCAAACCGATTTTTGGTACCTGTGCCGGCGCGATTCTGCTTGCCGACCGAAAAGATGGCACTACGCAGGAGTTACTGAATCTCATAGATATCGATATATCCAGAAATGCGTATGGACGTCAGATCGACAGCCGTGAAGTGCCGGTGCAGTTGTCATTTTCAGATTCGACCCCCTTTCGCGGTATCTTCATTCGGGCTCCCATTATTCAGGCAAGTGGGCCGGACGTGATTCCTCTCGGTTTTTATCAGGATAAGGTAATACTAGCCCGGCAGGGAATTATCCTGGTATCCACCTTTCATCCGGAACTGACGGCGGACGTAAGGGTTCACCGCTACTTTATTGACATGGTGCGGCGCTCTTAGCCGGGCAGGTGGTCCTTTACAAACTGTGAACCGTCATAGCGTCCCAGGTCGTAGGCCTCCTGGAGGCCTTCGGGGGTGGTATAGTCCCATTTATAGATGCCGATCGGTTGCGACGGTTGCACGTAGGTTCGACCGGGAACGTTCGGTATCCTGCCGGGCCCGTAGCAGCGTGTCAGGAGGACAAGGGTGTTCCCTCCGCTGCCGTCAAGGAGCCTGACGGGCACGTTGTCGATAAGCCCTCCGTCGAGTACGGGGCGGCCGTGCCGGTACAATACCGGGGTAAATGGTGGCGTGCACGATGACTGCAGCAGCAAGTCGGCGACAGCCGCCGGGGTCTTGCACATGGCTACTGTGGCAACCTCTGGGGTAAACCCGAACCGGGATGCCAGCTGCGGATGCACGGGTGCCCATAGTTTTTTTTCCAGTGTGTAGCACAAGAATCCCACCAGCGTTGCCAGCCGCGGACCTGCCCAGGCAGGCGGCCTCGTCAGCAGGATCCTGATTTCAGGTCCCTGCTTGAGTGTTGCCAGTGTCGTGTCATCAATCGCCGCGAGAATCGATGTGCGATACATGGCAAGGTGGGGAAAAACAGGCATACCACGTACGAAGTTCAGGGGATAAACATTGCGCCGGTTTTGGGCTGTGACTTCCTTGAACCGCCTGAAAGAGTCCTGAAAGCGCCCCGAAAAGATCAGGCAGGCCATGGCGGCACCGGCACTGACACCGGCAATTATTTTTGGTTTCAGGTCAATTCGGGGTGCGACTTCATTCCAGAACCCGACCTGCCAGAGGCACCGACTGCCCCCGCCTGCAAATACCACGGATGAAAAGAAAACGTTTTCAGTCATAGCTAGCGGTGTCTCCAACCCTCCTGCATGTAGAGCCACCTCGATTCCCCCAAAAGTGTCTCAGCGATGTCATCGTTTCGGTGTGTTGTGATGTACGTATCCCAAATCTGCCTCAATTTCAACAAAATACGGGTGGACAAATATCGTGACCGGGCAATCACACTGCGATAACCTCAACACGTGCTGTTTTGAATGTATGTAAGAGCCTGTATGCCGCGTACTCTAGGCATTTCCTGTGGTTCCAATACAGGGTGCAATCCACGCGGATTATCAGGTAATGGGATAAATTGGTTGCTGTGTATCCATACAGAATCATAAAAAAGCTTGACTCTGAGAACGACGTAGGTTAAATGCGACTAGTCTGCTTGAAAAATAATCCGTATCAGTACCATGAGGTGCGGCGGGGCAAAGAAGAGATTGGAGAAAAGCGCAGAATTGCAAAAAGGTTATTCTCTTCGATAGGGGGGGATTTGTACTTTCTGTCATTGTTGTGATCCGATTTTCTTACTTTGAGAAATATTTTTGAAGGGAGGATGCCGAGGATGCCGGAAGGTAAGGTAAAGTGGTTTAATGAACAAAAAGGTTACGGCTTTATTGAAATGGACGAGGGTGGTGATCTGTTTGTTCATTACAGCGCGATCCAGGCTGAAGGCTTTAAGACCTTGCAGGAAGGGCAACGCGTAAGCTTTGAAGTTGAGGAAGGTCAGAAAGGCCCGGCAGCGGCGAACGTAAAGCCTCTTTAAGGTTTTTTCACAGGAACGGAAAGGCACTTCCCCACCGTAAGGATGATGAAGTGCCTTTTTATCGACATTCTTTTGCGCAGAATCTGGAAGGAAGTTTGTGGTGTGGACCGGCAGGCTATGTCTGCCGGCTCAGCATGCTCGCGGTGGTAAGTTCCGTGATGCTTCCGATGTATCAGTACGGTATTTTCTCCGGTGGCCTCCGTTCGGGGACATATTCATGTGGTATTTCCCCCTCGTTCCATTCCCGTGACACGTAGAGATTGCAGTAACAGCTTCCGTATTCTTTCACATCCGGTGCCCTGTAGGCACAGGGGCAGATAATGTCCGCGTCTTTCTCGCGGTCGCCGGATGCAAGCCGGCACGGACAGGACATGTATCCGTAACGGTTTTTATTTATAATAAGGGCCTCAAGAAGATCGAACACCCTTTCCCTGTCTTTGTTGAAATAGTACCCCTGCGGCTCCTGAATGCGCTGCAGCATTTCGAATAATTTTTCTACCTCGCTCATAATCCGAGGGCCTCCTTGATTTCGTTTTCTCTGTATCCCACAATTACCTTGTCGCCAATGATAATTGTCGGGAACGTACACCGTGGATTAAATTTCTTTACATCTTCGAGAATAGCGGCTTTTTCAACGGTATCGAGCAGATCGACATCGGTGAATTCGTATTTGATCTTACATTCATCGAGCAGCCGCTTGGTTGCCTTACAGTGGCTGCAGGTGCTCAAGGTGTACATTTTAACAGGTTCTGTCATCGTCGGTTCTCCTCGTTTCTCACCATTATGCTTTAGTATACTTGATTTATAACACTGAAAACAACCGCTATCTCAAAAAGATATGAGTAGCTGCCGTTGCCGTCCATGCAACAGATCATGGTATAATGAGTTTTGTACCGCAGTGTTTGCAGAATGTCGCATCGGGGTCGTGCGTGCCAGCGGTGCACGCGGGGCATACCGTGCGGGATTTTCGCTCCTGCGTTGCCCGTGAAATTTCGACGGTTACAATGCCGGTCGGGACCGCGATAATACTGTAGCCGATGATCATGATCATAGCGGCGAGGGCCTGTCCGATCCCGGTGCGGGGCGATATGTCGCCATAGCCGACCGTGGTCAGGGTGACAATGGCCCAGTAAATGCTGCGCGGTATGCTCGTAAATCCGTGTTCTTCTCCCTCGATCATGTACATGAGGGCACCGAAAATAATGACGAGTGTCAGAACCGTAAAGAGAAACACGATTATTTTTCGACTGCTCGCCCTGAAGGCCCTGGCGAGCACGTTGACCTCACGAATATACTGTACCAGTTTCAAGACGCGAAATATACGCAGGACCCGCAAAACCCTGATCACGATAAGGTACTGGCTGCCCGGAAACAGGAAGCTCAGGTAGGTCGGCAGTACTGCCAAAAGATCGACAATCCCGAAAAAGCTGGTTGCATATTTGAGGGGACGCCTCACGCAACCCAGGCGCAGGATGTATTCGACCGTAAAGAGGATGGTAAAAAACCATTCGATTCCGTAAAGCTGTAGACCGTATACGGAACTGACGGCATGGATGCTGTCGAGCATGACGGCAACGACGCTGGTCACGATGCTGGCGATCAGGACTACGTCGAACCACTTTCCCGCCGGCGTGTCGGCCCTGAAAATGATGACGAACAGCGTCTCACGCCAACCGTTTCGGGAAGTGCTGCCTGTGTCTGCACGGTGTTGCGGGTTTTTCTTCATTACCTGTCACTTTCAGTTACGAGCTCGCCAATCCGTTGGGTCATGGGCCTGTCGCCGCCACAGCACTTTATGGCGACACGCGGACGAGAGTTCGGCCTTTCATCCTTCCCTGGAGGATGGCGTCGATCGTGTCGTTCAGGTCATCGAGGGTGATTTCCCTGGTCAGGCCATCGAGGTGTGCCAGTTTCCAGTTGCCGGCAAGCTTCTCCCATATGAGAAGTCGAAGCTTACGGGGGCAGTACACGGAATCGATGCCGATCAGGCTGATACCCCGCAGAATAAATGGAAAGGCATTCAGCGGCAGGTCAGGGGAGGCGACATTGCCGCAGCACGTGACGGCGCCTCCGTACTTCGTCGATTTGACGGCAGTTGCCAGGATGTCTCCCCCTACCGTATCGATGACACCGGCCCAACGCTCCTTTAAAAGCGGCCGACCCGCTGAATCAATGGCATCTTTTCGGGGAATGACATGTGCGGCACCGAGGTCACGCAGAAAGTATGCCTGATTCTGTTTGCCAGTGACAGCGACCACATTATAGCCCTCTTTAACGAGGATTGAAACGGCAATACTGCCGACCCCTCCCGTTGCACCTGTGACCAGGATATCGCCGTGGTCTTTCGTGACACCGTGCGCCATGATTTTGTGGACCGACAATGCCGCCGTAAAGCCGGCCGTCCCGTAAATCATGCTCTCCCGCAGTGAGAGAGTGCCGGGACGCGGGACGATCCAGTCTGACGGCACGCGCACGTATTCGCCGAACCCGCCGGAGGTGTTCATGCCGAGATCGTATCCGGTGATAATGACCTCATCGCCGGGCTGTATACCGACAGCGGTACTTTCTTCCACAATACCGGCGGCATCGATGCCCGGTGTGTGGGGATAGCGTTTCGTGACTCCTCTGTTGCCGGAGGCCGAAAGGGCATCCTTGTAATTGAGTGAAGAATAACGGACCCGTATCACTACGTCGCCGACCGGCAGGTCATCCAGCGACCGTTCCGTAATCTGCCGTACAAATGTGTGGTTATCCGTTTCCGTCACGACCAGGGCCTTGAATTTTTTCGGTGTCATAGCTTCCCCCTGTCTTGCGTTTACTCTGCGGAGTGCCCGGACGGCGAGGCATTCCGTATAAGAAGCCCCGTGGTCGACACCCGGAGTTCCAGTTCCGACGGCCTGTCGGCCGTGATGAACGTAGCCGAGCCGTATTCGGCATCAACGAAGATTTTAAGAAAGGGGTATTTCCGGCACAGTTCAAACATGTCGACCGACTTTTTGCGGGATACGGACACAACGGTTCTCGGTCTGGTCGTTTCGTCCTCCAGATCCTTATATCTGCCCGCGATGCGGTCGAGTTGGCAGGAGGTATGCAGGCCGAACATATTGGCCAGGGGCTTCCATTTCAGAATATGGGCATCGATATACAATGCATCACCGGAAAGATCGAAAAAGAGTTGGCGGTTATCACTGGTGACGAGCCAGACTGAAAATTGCTGGTCTCCGATCGGTTCTACCGTTATATGTGCCATGACATCTTCGCGGATTAATGCCGTATAGCCGTATGTCGCGATCGAGATTACACCGAAAAGGGCGGCAAGAGACACCATCAACAGACCGAGTGTCAGGGTGGCTGTAAACCTGAAAAGCCGCTTCGTCATGAGGGTTCTGATCCCCGCGAGCCCCAGCAATAAGGCGGTGAGGGCACACGCGATTGCAATGACTGCGTGCAATGGATTCATGGGTTCCCCCTGCCTTCCGTGCAGCGTCGGATCTCCTCCACGATGAGGAGTCCGGCCTTTGTACTGTGGGTTTCTTTGTTGCTTTCCATGATAGCCAGGCGGGCTTGCGGCATGGCGTCCACCATTGCTTCCATTTCCGGTATTCCGTGCAGGGCGTCCGTCCGGGCTCCGACAATAATGACCGGGGCGTTCACGTCCCGCAGTTTGTCGCCGAGTGTGTAGTCCTTCAGGACCAGTGCACTTGCCTTCAATCGTGTCGGCTCGGCCGCATCAATCGTGCCTTCGTATTTGCGTACCTGTTCGGGCTCCTTCCGTCTGTCCAGCCTGAAATTCCTCAGGTACCATTTCAGGATATACTTGACGGGAACGTAAAAAAGCGGCGGAAACCATCGAAGCATCAGGATAAACCAGGGAGGAAAGCGGAATTCATAGTTCGGTGCAATCAGGATTGCCGTGCCGGATTCTCTCAGGTGTTGGCTCAGGTAATCCAGAATGATGGTGGAGCCGAGGGAGCTGCCGACAAAACACAAGGGTCTGTCTTCAGGGACCTTGTCCCGAAGTAGTTCGTCGAGGTCTCTGGTCATGCGCGATACGGAAAATTCGATACCGTTCCGTGCCGGCATGCCGGCGCTCTTTTTCTCCCGTGTTTCGATATACAGTGTTCGGTAGTGGGGTGTGATCTCCTTCAAGACGTCACGCCAGCCCGTGATGAGGGAGATCAATCCTGCAACAAACACAACGATGGGACGATCCGGTGCATCGCCGGGCGGGATAAAGTCGATAATTGTCAGCGTGACACCGTCCGTCGTCACCAGGCTGTCTTCGCGGCATATCACACCCGGTGCCGTGTATTCACTGTAATCCATGGCATCCCTGTATAGTGATTATTCAGGCATTCATATCCGGTTCATGACCGGATATAATAGTACCATACTATAATGATGGAACTCTATGCCGAAAAGAATGACCTGCAGGCATTTCCGCACGGGACATATCATTCCCCGCCGTTCGGCTCCGGAGGAAACAACTTCCACAGATATCGGGGCGGGATCGTGCTGATATAGCTTTTGATCGGCCGCTTCAGGTAGAGCGTCGGTCCCGCACCCTGCCTGTCGATCCAGAAACATTCCCACCGTTGTCGACCCAGATCGTTCAGTATCGCTCCAATTCCGGAGGGCGGGCCGGCATCCAGGGTGACAACCTTGTATTCCCAGGTCCCGATTTTCTCGATATCTTCCGTGATCCAGTCGACAATGTTGTCGGGTACTGCTTCGCCGGATGCCTTTAATGTTTCATAAAGCTCCCGCACGGCAGCCGTGTATCGATTCGGGGTGCCGGCGGTGTTGTCATCCGATACACCGCACGACAGGAGTACGGCACAACTTACGAGAATAATGATTGTCATTCGAATATAATGCATATCAACCTCAACGAATTCAGGCTCCATGCCTGCGATTGAGCGTACCCCGTCTAAGGTGTCACATGCTATTCCCGGTGGATACTCGCGAAATCCATTTTTTTCAAAAGGGGGGTCAACATATAATAGAGTATGATAAACACCGGCACGGCAACTAAAAACCAGACAAGGGTGGCATGAACAATAATTTCTCCCAGTGAATGCAGTGCATGCCAGAAATCGGTCTTGAATAATTCAGTCACCTGGGGAGCCGTCAGGGTTATCGGTTCCCTGCCGAACAGATAGTTGCCCATCAGGATAAAGGGAAACACCAACACGAGCTGCAGCGGAAATACAAGCCAGTTGAAGAGCTGGATCGCGGGGAGGTTCAGGTGAAGGAGGAGGGCGGCCCCGGTGCAGAGAAACGTCGTGGATCCGGGAACGGGGAACAACCCGATGACAATGCCGAGAGCCATGGTAACGGCAACCCTGCGGGGCGTGAGCCCCTGCCGAAGGAGTTCACCGAGGGGACGAACGATCTTGTGCCTGAAAATTTCTGTGTACATCATACCGGTGTGCTACCTCATGTAAAATTACTGCCGCTATCCCGGCACTTAGGGCACCATTGTAAAGCACTCTTTTGAAATAGTCAATGAAATGCGGGAAGTACGTGTGCCGGACGTTTAGTCACAGTGCTGGCATGCCGGGCAGATGTGCGTGCTGCGCTGGCCGACGACGAGCCGTGCGATTAAAGTGCCGCAGCGGGGGCAGGGCAGTCCCGTGCGGCGAAACGCATTCAGTTCGTACTGGTTGCGTCCTCGTTCGCCGTTGAGTGAATGAAAATTGGGTTTTCCCGTACCGAGAGATGTGCCCAGATTCCTCAGACCCCGTGTCAGCACGTGGCGTATGGCCCGATGCAGGCGGCGCACCTCTGAGGTCGTCAGGGTAGATGAGATTCGGCAGGGGTGCAGTTGGGCCTCCCAGAGGGCCTCGTCGACATAGATATTGCCCAGGCCTGCAATGAATGTCTGATCGAGCAGGAGGGGCTTCAACCGTCGTTTCTTTGCTCTGAGGCCCCGTCCGAGTATCTGCGGGCTGAACCGCTCGTCGAGCGGTTCCGGACCAAGACGCGAGACGATCGTATCGGGAGTACCGGTCAGTATGAGGCGGCCGAATTTACGCGTGTCGTGCAGGCGCAGCTGCAGCTTGTTGTCAAAATCGATAATGACATGTTCGTGTTTCGACCGTGCCGCGCCGGGCTGTGTCAGGTAAAGCCGTCCGCTCATGCGCAGGTGCAGCAGCAGGCAGTCACCGTCCGTAAAGGTAAACACAATATATTTACCCCGCCGATGGATGTCAGCCAGGATCTTACCCCTGACACGACGGCAGAACATGTCAGGATCGAGGTGCACGACACTCCGCTGCCAGTAGACCGCCGCATCGGTCACTGTCGCGCCGACAAGTCCTGCGGCTTTCAGGTCATCAACGATGGTTTGTACTTCAGGTAATTCAGGCATAATAAAACACGTTGTACCTTTGCGGTCAGTTCTGTGCACATTGTAAGCATGCTCCGGCAGAATGCAACATTCGAAGAGATAAAATATATACACCTGCGACCATTACGGACCTTCAACGCTCCCGGATACTCGAAGGCGTTCCGTATGCTTTTTCTTCATTGCTCCACTTATAGACCGGAATAGTATCCGACTGCAAGTGCGGAAAAAAATATTGCAGATACTGCCGGGTGTGGTACAAGGCAGTTTTATCATGAAAGATAATGATAACGGCGAGTGATC
>Ga0272442_10001728_pt1 | contig 32584 bp, 20 predicted proteins | sample SSMForm2O_FD_200262 | JGI IMG/M metagenome (GOLD analysis project Ga0272442, IMG submission 200262) | Marine sediment archaeal communities from Little Sippewissett salt marsh, Falmouth, MA, United States - SSM-Form-2O | ecosystem: Environmental > Aquatic > Marine > Wetlands > Sediment ... | reverse complement strand
AAGGAAAAAATGAAAATTATATTTGATGATAATTTGGGGAAATGGAATTATAGAGCCGTTCCCGAAGTGAAAACTTGAAGTTATATTTCCGCCATCCCTAAACTATTTTTCTGACCTGTCTTCTGCTATATTTTTTCTGATTTATTTTTCTGCTATACTCATTGTTGATTATTTTCATATTGGTCGATAAAACCAGCCATCTTTTTGTGTTGAATATGAAATGCGAAGAATTCCTTTTGTTCTGGCTCGATAAAGGAAGCCTGGAAAAGCCGATGGAAGCTTTTGTTTACCGGTTACCATGATAAAAAAAAAGTCCCTAATTTTGGTCTCCATCTTATTGATGCTTGTTTTATTGTCGGGAGCCCCGGGGCTGGAAGCGGGCTTTTTCGAACTTCAAACCGTCGATGCGGGTGAAGTAATTCAGAATGGAAGTTCTGAAGTTAATCGAAGTTCCGAAGTTAATCTGAGTTCCGAAGCTTCTCCGGGAGAAAAAGTGGAAAATAAATTGGAAGATACCCCATTGCAGGAGGGTTTTTCCAAAGATACTTTAAGCCCTGAACAGAAAAAGCTCTCTTCTGACCTGCTGCGCTTGAGTGATGAGCGCTACCTGCTTCCGGGTGAGACTCCCGAAGCTTTGAAGGTCCGGATGGAAAAGGCAGGGCAGTTGAGTCCTGCGGGTTCTTTTCCGAAACCCGTTTCAAATTCCGCCGGGAGCCCGGAGGACATTTCCGGGGGGGAGGTCCGGAAGGTCCATGTCTATGTGTACCTTGAAGCTTCCGCAAGCAGCCATGTGCTTGACCCTTACTGTGGGGTCGAAATGCGGGACGAGGACAATAAGATCGCAGCAGCCTGGGTTCCGGTGGATGGCCTTGATACGCTGGTTTCCCTGCCCGAGGTAAGGGGGGTCAGGACGGTCATACCTCCGGTCACCCGGAGCGGGAGTGTTTCTACGGAAGGGGACTCGATCCTTAATTCCTCCATGCTCAGGGAGCTTTACGGGGTGAGCGGGGCAGGCATTAAAATCGGGATAATTTCGGACGGAGTGGACAGCCTTGCGGATGCCGTGGCTTCCGGAGACCTTCCCGATAACGTGACAGTTTTGAGAAACGAGGTTGGGGAAGCGGAGGGTGATGATGAAGGCACTGCCATGCTTGAAATAGTCCACGACATAGCTCCCGGGGCGGAGCTTTATTTCCACGACTGCGGAAACACCAGGTACGAATTCAACGCAGCCATTGATGCCCTGGTCGATGCAGGGTGTAAGGTTGTTTGCGATGATATCGGATGGCTCGGGGAACCTTACTTTGAAGACGGGGTTGTAGCGTCTCACGTGTCAGAGGTCATAAAAACCCATGATATCCTCTACGTAAGCTCGGCAGGGAATTCTGCAGAGAGCCATTACCAGGGGATGTTTTACGATGCAGGGGAAGGCTGGCATGATTTTAGCGGGGGCAGGGGAGGAGTGAAGGACCTCAGGCTCAACGTTTTCCCTTCCGAAGAAGTCTGGATTTTTCTCGAATGGGATGACCCCTGGAGGCAATCGGGCAATGACTATGACCTTTACCTGATAGGCGAAAACAGTTCCGAAATACTTATGGACAGCATCGATACGCAGGACGGTAATGGGCTGCCCCTGGAATCTATCATGTACGGCAACGAAGGGAGAAAGAGCCTGAATGCTTCGGTCCGGGTCCTGAAAAAGTCCGGGGAAGCCAGGGAACTGGAACTCTACATTTTCTACGCCCGCGATATAGACCCCAGCTACCTGGTAGCCGAAGACTCTATCTTCGGGCACCCTGCGGTCCCGGAAGCCGTGGCTGTGGGGGCGATAGCTGCCGATGATCCTGATTGTGATGATATCGAAAATTTCTCTTCCAGAGGGCCGGTTACCATTGCCTATCCTACCCGGGAGACCCGCCTGAAAACGGATATCTCCGGGATCGACAGGGTGAGCATTACGGGAGCCGGAGGGTTCGGATACCCGGATGGGGACTCTGCCTGTTTTTCCGGGACAAGTGCGTCTGCCCCTCATGTTGCAGCAGTTGCGGGCCTTGTCTGGAGTGCCTTTCCGGAAAAGTCAGCCACGGATATCAGGACTTTGCTCTACTCGTCGGCCGTTGACTCCGGGGATCCAGGCTACGATCCGGTTTTCGGGCATGGAAGGGTTGATGCATTCCGGATGTATGAACTGGCAGCCGCAAAGCCCGGGACCTTTTCCGTGGACGCTAGCGGAGGTGGAGATTTCCTTTCGCTTTCCGAAGCCGTAAACAACAGCAAACCCGGGGATACCGTCCTGGTGCACCCGGGCACGTATGCGGAAAATGTGGATGTACCCTGGAACCTGACAATCCGCTCGTTTTCCGGAAATCCCGAAGATACCGTAATAGAAAGCGCAGATCCCGAAAAACCGGTCTTCCGTGTGCACGGAAACGCATCCCTGATCAGCGGGCTTGGAATCAGAGGTTCGGGTCAGAACTTCGGCGTGTATCTTGAAAGCGTCCGGAACTGCACCCTTTCCTGCAATATGATTTCGGAATGCGGAGCCGGAGTCTGGCTTAATAGGTCCTTCAACAATACGCTTTCCGGAAACAACATTTCCAACAACATGGAAGGTCTGAAGCTTACGGCTTCTTTCCTGAACCGCATCTATGAAAACGAATTTGAGAATGCATACAACATCAATGAGTCTTTCAATGACCCCCTCGATGACCCCCTCGATGACCCTTCCGATGACCCTCTCGATGACCCTTCCGATGGATCTCCTGAAATCCCCAATGATTCTCTCGATGGGTCTCCCGCAGAAGAAGGACTCTCGAATTTCTGGAATACTTCTTCGGAGCTGCCTTATCTTTACAGGGGAGGAGTTTACAGCAGCCGTCTTGGCAACTTCTACTCGGACTACGGTGGGATTGACGCTGACGGCAACGGAATCGGGGATATCCCCTACAGAAGTGACTCTTATCCCCTTATTGAACGCCTGTCAGCGTATAACCTGTCCTTTGCCCTGGGAAATGCGTCCCCTGAAAAAGCTCCTGTCTCCATTGAAGGGGATGTCCCGGAATTCAAAATCCACTCCATAAGGACCTGTAATTTCAGCTGGATGCTAAACAGCCTGCCTCTGCAGACAAACCTTTCCACAGATTCAGCAAAGCTCATCCTCAATACCAGCGAAGTCCTGGAAGATATCGTGGATAATGACCCCTCCACCCCTTTCATTGCAGGGTACAACGTCACGGTGCTTGCGGAAATTGCGGAAAACGGTTCCGAAAGCCTGCAGCAGAGCTGGGACTGGACTGTTTTTCCGACTGAAGAAGAAAGGGACAGGGTGGAAAGGATAGTTGTTTTGGGTCCCCTGGATGTCAGTAAAAACTCTTCCGTATCCTTTGATTTCGCATCCGGGGACGTGAACGAATCCGAACCTGGGGAATACAGCGTGTACCGCATATCCTTCTATTCCCTTGAAGCCCCCGGAAATGTGAGTGCAAGGGTGGAGTTCCTTTCCGCTATTCCTTCGGCGGTCTCTGAGGCAGCTTCGGGAGACTCCGTATACAGCTACCTGAACCTGGAGTTTGACAACAGCAGTGTTTCCGGCTCGGAAAACTTCCTGAACCGGACAATTGAATTCAGGGTGCTAAAATCCTGGGTGGAAGAAAATGACATCAACCCGGCTTCCATCAGCCTCCAGCGCTATCACGATGGTAGCTGGAACATTCTGGATGTAACAAAAGAAAGAGAAGATGAAAGCTACCTTTATTTCAAAGCCGAAACCCCGGGTTTTTCTTCCTTTGCGGTAACAGCCAGCAGGAACGCAAATGATAGCTCAGGGGAAGGCGAAGTTAGTGGCGGGAGCAGCAGAAACAGTGGAAACAGCGGAGGCGGAGGAAGTAGCGGAGGTGGTGGCGGAGGCGGCTCTCCCGAACCCGCAAGCAATGTCGAGAGTAAGGAACTTGCGCAAAGGTTTGTAAGCAACGGCAAGCACGTAAGGTTTGATTTTACCAGAAATGCAACGCTCGTTAATTATGTTGAATTTGACCCTAAAAAGAGTGCCATGAAAACCACAACCATCGTGGAAATGCTGAAGAACCGCTCAGTTCTGGTCTCAAGCCTGCCTGAAGCCGAGGTTTACAGGCACCTGAATATCTGGGTCGGAAACGAGGGTTTTGCAAGCCCTGAGAATATTGAAAATGCGGTAGTGGGTTTCAGGGTGGAAAAGAACTGGTTCCCGGAAAAGGGGATTGATAAGGACTCCGTTCTTTTATACAGGTACGCAAATGAAAGCTGGGAAGGGCTCCGGACAGTTAAGTCCGGGGAAGACGAGGAGTTCTTCTACTTCGAATCAAGGACTTCTGGATTTTCCCTCTTTGCGGTAACCGGGCAGGAACTGGCTGTCGATATTTCATCTACTCCCGTTTCTCCCGATGAAGCAGAGGAAAGTCAGGTACCTGAAAACGGCTCTGACGGTGCCCCTGAAATCTGGATTACCCGTGAAGGCTCTCAGGAAGGTCCGGAAGAGGCAGGGGCTGATGCAGGTCTGGAAGAGGTAGAGGAAGAGGCAGAGGAAGAGGAAGAGGAAAAGAAAACACCTTCTCCAAGCCTGGTGGCTGCAGTAGTTTTTTTGCTTGCAGGGGCTCTGTGTCAGACGCTGTGTCGGAAAAAGAGATGAAATGACAAGCTGTGCCAGATAATTTGAAAACTCTTTTAAAGGAATATTCAGTAACCTGATAACTATATTTTAGAATCTGTAAGCAGTTTCGAATCAGTTTTAATCAGTTCCAAATAAGTTTCGAAGCTCAGGACTTTAAGTAACGGACTTTTTAAAAATAGAGGTTTATACATGACTGAAGTGCTTTACTATCTTGACTGCTACCTGAAAGAATTCGAAGCCACCGTGGAAAAAGTTAGCGATGGCAAATATGTTGTCCTGGACCGCACTGCTTTTTATCCCGAGAGCGGAGGGCAGCCCTTTGATACCGGCAAACTTGTCCGGGAAGAGGACGGAGCTGTTTTTGACGTTGTCTATGTGGGAAAATTCGGTGACGATATCAGCCACGAAGTAGCGACTGCCGATGAAGCCGCTTCTTTCCTCAAAGCGGGGGACAAAGTCAAAGGGATCATTGATTGGGAGCGCCGCTATCGGCACATGCGCATGCACACCGCAACTCACGTGGTCGCAAACGTCATAGAAAGGGAAGCAGGTGCCCAGATCACCGGGAACCAGCTGGGCCTGGACAAAAGCCGGGTGGACTTCAGCCTCGAAGCTTTCGACAGGGAAAAGTTTGCCGAATACGAGAAGATTGCAAATGAAATGATAACAGAAAATCACCCGGTAAACTTCTACCTGGTCAGCCGGGAGGAAGCCGAAGAGAAACTTTCCAGGCTCACGACCCTGGCAAAGGGCTTTTCCGAGGACATCAAGGAAGTCCGCCTTGTAGAAATCGAGGGAGTAACCATTGAAGCCTGCGGCGGAACCCATCTGAAAAATACCGGAGAGATCAAAGGAATCAAGATCGAGAAGCTCCAGAACAAGGGAAAGAGTAACAGGAGAATGTACTTCACGCTTGTGGACTGAATCCGGGGATTTCCTTCAATCGGAGGATTTCCTTCAATTCGGTCCTGATTTTTCTTTTTTTCCTTTCCCATTTTCCTTTCCCATTTTTCCTTTCCCATTTTCCTTTCCCATTTTCCTTTCCCATTTTTCCTTTCCCATTTTTCCTTTTCCATTTTTCGGGTATCTAGAACGCTGCAACATTGCTTTAAATGGCCCTGGTTGTTGTGAAAGGGTCTAATGCTGATTCCGGTTCGGGGAAATTCCATTTTCGTATCGATAGCAAGGACCCTCACCGCCCGCAAAGCGGGCGGCCTTTCCCTAAATTACTGAATAAAAGCGACTGCAAAATAAATTGCCCTTAGGACCCGCAGCGAAATAAACTATGCAACTTATCATTCAATTATAACTTCAATTTGTGATCTTGATCTTGAAAATCAATATATCCAATTTAAAATATGCATAGTTTGTTCTGTGACGAGTCCTTACTGGCTTTTACTTCTATTCAACTCGTTTCACGTCAATATGCTTATTTTTAAGTTATCCAGATACATTTTTTGGTCACTTACCTGCTTACTTACCTACTTACTTATTTACTTTTTTTATTAATTTAAATGCACTTTATGGAAAAGCCGGTCGTCTACGACGACCGGTGAGAATGACGGTACCTATAAAGGAGGTCGAAAAAAGGTTTTCTGGGATATCTAAACAAGGGAATTACAGCTATCCTTTACGGTTTGATTTAGATCGGTTTGCTACAGAGCCCATATTTCTTTTTTTATTTCCCTATACTCATTTGTCCTTATTTTTTCCTATTCTCCCTTTTTCCTTCTCTTTTCCTGCTTCCTTTTTCAAAATTTGTTCAATCTTAAGTTCGAAATTATCCATATTCTCTTCAACTGTCTAAATATTTGCTCATATTTATATATAATAACTATTCATTTATATTTTGCAGATTTTTCTTACTATAAGCGATATAATCCTGTCCTGAAAAAACGGTTGCGCTGTTTTAGAGTATGGTGATATTGAATATGAGTGAAATCGGGGATATCACTGAAAATGAAGGGGCTAAAGAGAAGGTAATTACAGCTCAGGAAGAATTGAAGTTAGAGGAAAAGCTGAAAATGCTCAGCTGGGCCGCCGAATCTTCTACTATTGGCCTTATAACCACGGATTATTCGGGAATTTTGAACTATGTGAACCCGGTAGTTCCCAAAATGTGGGGGTACGGGAAAGAAGAACTTCTGGGGAGGTGCTCCTCCGAGTTCTGGCACTCTCCGTCGGAGGTCCTGAAAGCCGGAGAGGAGTGCAGGGAAAAAGGAGAGTGGACCGGGGAACTCGTGGCAAGGAGAAAGGACGGGACTTTATTCAACGCGCATGTTTCCTTAAGTTTGATCAGGAATGATGCCGGCAAGCCCATAGGGCTTATGGGTACCTGTTTCGACATTACCGAGCGCAAGCGGGCAGAAAATGAATTGAAAAAAAGAACTGAAGAGCTTTCACTGGCAAAACAGCGTCTCGACTTGGCACTTGAGGCTACCGCGATGGGCACCTGGGACCTGGATGTTGCCAGTAACAGGCTTACCTGGGATGAACGCATGTTTCGGCTGGTAGGCGTAACAGGGGGGGAATTTGAACAGACACATGAAGGTTTAATGGAGCTCAGCGATAAAATTATGCCCCCTGAGGACCGGGAAAGAATGATGAAAGCCCTGCAGGAGGTCGCTGAAGGAAAGACCGACGATTATGAGCTCGAACACGGGGTTATCAGGCTTGACGGCAGCATCCGCCGCTTTGCGGTGAAAGGCCACGCCTACCGGGATTCAAAGGGGGAGCTGCTGCGTTTGATCGGTACGACCCAGGACATCACGGAGCGCAAAACTGCTGAAGAAGCCCTTAGAAAAAGTGAGGAAGACCTTTCCAGGGCTCAGTCAATGGCGCATCTGGGGAATTACTCATGGAATCTTCAGACAGATGAGATTTCCCTTTCCGAGGAACTAAAGTCCATCTGGGGCTGCAGGCCTGAAGAAGCACCTTCACTGAAAACAATCTTTTCACGAATTCATCCCGATGACCGGGAACATGTTCTGGAGAGAGGGGCTCTTGCCCGAAAAGAAGGCCGGTCTTTTAATGATGAATACCGCATCGTCAGACCTGACGGGGCGGTGAGGTACCTGCAGGATCATTCGGAACTTACCCGGGATGAAGCCGGAAAGACGATACTTGTTTTCGGGACTACCCAGGACATTACGGACTGGAAACGTATGGAAGAGCAGCTTCACAGAGCCAGGGAAGAAGCCGAAGCTGCAAACCGGGCAAAAGGGGAATTCCTGGCGAACATGAGCCATGAGATCCGCACTCCTATGAACGCGCTTCTGGGAATGATGGAACTTCTGGAGGAAACTGACCTTAATGAGGAACAGAGGGAATACCTCAAGCTTGCTCATCTCTCCTCCGAATCGCTGCTTTCCCTGATTGATGACATCCTTGATTTTTCCAGAATCGAGCAGGAAAAACTGGAACTCGAACTTATCGAGTTCGACCTGAGAAGTTCAATTTCCCAGATAATGAGCGTAATGGACTCTCGTGCAGCATCCGGGGGCATAGAACTAATCTCATACGTTGGGGCTGATGTTCCGGAACTGGTCGTTGGGGATCCCTTCCGGCTGAAACAGGTCCTTTTCAACCTGATTGCCAATGCGGTCAAGTTCACGGAAAAGGGTAAGGCAGTCCTTTCAGTTGAGACCTGCAAAGTAAGGCCGCCGGACACAACTTGTGAAACTGAAGCAAATGGAATGTCGCCTGGAACCGGTGAGCCCGACACATATGGAATGCCGCCTGGAACCGGTGAGCCCGACACATATGGAATGCTGCCTGTAACCGGTGAGCCCGACACATATGGAATGCCGCTCACAACCGGTGAACCCGATGCAAAAGGAGAAATAAATCTCCTTTTCAAAGTCCGGGACACGGGTGTGGGTATTCATCCCGAAAATCTCGACAGGATATTCGATGCCTTTACCCAGGCTGATACCTCCGTCACAAGGAAGTACGGGGGGACCGGCCTGGGACTTGCGATCTCTTCCCAGCTCGTGGAACTTATGGGCGGCAGGATCCGGGTTGAAAGCGAAGTCGGGAAAGGGAGCACTTTCTATTTCACGATACCTGTAAAAAGGGGAGCAGGGCCGAAAACCGTACCATGCATGGGGGCTGAGCTTTGGGAAGGTACGGGAACCGGGACTGATTTCGGTGTGGGAGTCGAGGAAACCCCGGCTCTTAAGAAGGACAGTTATGAAAAGCTCTTTGAGGTACGGCAAGGTGAAAAGGCCGAATGCCCGGATATGGAAGCTGAGAATAAAGTGCCCTGCAGGACAGCGTTAAACATACTTCTTGTCGATGACCATCTTATCAACCAGAAACTCGTGGTAACGCTCCTTGAAAAGAAGGGGCACAGGGTAACCCTTGCCGGGAATGGGAAGGAAGCACTGTCAATCCTTTCAACTAAAGAATTCGATGTTGTGCTGATGGACGTGCAGATGCCCGGGATGGACGGACTTGAGGCAAGCAGGCGGATAAGAGACAGTTTTTCTTCTGTGAAACAGCATGATATCCCGATAATAGCCCTGACTGCCCGGGCCATGAAGGAGGATAGAAGAAAATGCCTGGAAGCAGGGATGACCGATTACCTTTCAAAACCTCTGAAAAAAGGGGAGCTTTTCAGGGCCCTGGAATGGGCGTGTCCCGGGCCTGCTGAAAAGGGGACGGTAGCTTCAGCTACTCCGTTTAGCCGGGATTCCGACCCGGTGTTCTACCTGGAAAGAGGGCTTGAAAGGACCGAAGGGGATGAAGACCTCCTGAGGGAAATGGTAAGAATGTTCCTCGATACCTCTCCGGAATTGCTGTCCTCGCTGGAAAAGGCTTTGAAGGAAGGCGATTTTGAGGCACTTTTGAGGGATGCGCATAAGCTAAAAAGTTCGGCAGGAGTCATAGGAGCAGATCGGGTATTCAAGGCGGCTAAAGAGCTCGAAAAAACAGGACGAGCAGAAATAGCTGGAAAGGCAGAAAAAACAGGACGAGCAGAAAAAGCTGGAAAGGCAGAAAAAGCTGGAAAGGCAGAAAAAGCTGGAAAGGCAGAAAAAGAGGAAGGCAAAAAAGAAGATAAAAAGGAAAGCAGGATGGATTCGATATCTAAAAAATTCAATGAATTGAAGCAGAGGATGGAAGAACTTGAACCGGCACTTATTAGCTTCCTCTCCGTACAATCCTGATGTGAGGTCACCCTGAAAAAGGCTTTAATGATAGTATTCCTATAGTATTAACTGTCCCTTAAGAATATTGAGATTTGAAGCTTTTCCCTGAAGGGTCCTGCAAAATGTCCGTTTTCCTTTGTGGGGGTGCAGATTGAAAATCCTGATTGCTGAAGATGAGCCGATTTCGAATTTATGGCTTAAGACCCTTTTGACCAAGTGGGGTTATGAAGTAATTTCAACCCGAAGCGGAGGCGAAGCCTGGAAATTATTAAGTAGCGATGACCCTCCCGAAATTGCTATTCTCGACTGGGAAATGCCTGAAATGAAGGGCATAGAGGTCTGTTATAAAGTAAGGAAGGAATTACAGAACAATAAATTTTACCTGATCCTGCTAACCGGCAGGGACCTTGAGGAAGACGTGGCTCTGGGTCTTGAAGCAGGTGCGGATGATTTCATAAAAAAGCCTTTTACCAATGAAGAACTCAGGACAAAACTGAGTTCTGGTAAGAAGAAGCTGAAACTGTGATGGCTGAATCTGTGATGGCTGAATCTGTGATGGCTGAATCTGTGATGGCTGAAACCGTGATGGCTGAAACCGTGATGGCTGAAACTGTGATTCCGGTTTTCAAGCTTTCAATCAGAAAGGTTTCTTCAGCCTCTGCTTCAATCTGGTTTTTCGGGTAAAAATAAAATGAATAGGTTATTCGATAAGTTATTCGGTGGCTAACATAACGTTTGTTGCCTTGATCACCGCGTATACTTCATGCCCTTCTTTTAAACCAAGGCTTTCAGCTGAACTTTTTGTGATTATTGAAGTGATTTCCGTACCGTTAGGAAGTTCAACCACAATTTCCGAATTGACCGAACCATGGACTATGCTTTTGACCTTGCCTTTCAAGACATTGCGTGCGCTTATTTTCATACGTAGATCCCCCGCAGGATATTTTTTTATTAATATGGTTGTTTCTGTTAATTATAAAAATGATATGAACCTGATTTTCTGAACCTGATTTCTGATTAAATCCGCTCCGGGTTTTCCTGGTCCCTGGATGAGCTCTTGAACTTTGAACTTTGCAGCCCTGAACTTTGTATCCTTGAATTCTGTAGCCGGAAAGTAGATATTAAATAAACCAAAAAGTCTTCCTGGAGGAGCTTTTATGTTTAAAAAATGTGACGAAACCGGCTATAAAGAAGTCCTTCCCGGCATCCGGATGAAAGCTGTCGTCTACGGCGACAAAACCCTTATGAGCGAATTTCTCCTGAAAGCGGGAAGCACCCTCCCTGCCCATGACCACATCCACGAACAGACCGGCTATATGGTCTCGGGAAAAATGCGGCTTAGCATCGGCGAAGAAACCTTTGATGTTTCTCCCGGTGATTCCTGGAACATCCCAGGTGGTGTGCCTCACAGTGCGGAGATTTTGGAGGATTCCGTGGCTGTTGAAGTTTTCTGCCCGAGAAGGGACGAATATATCGGGTAAACCTGTGGCAGTTTTACAGGCTGTCTTTTTTATAACTCACTTTAACTTTTTTTATTTATAACTCACTTTAACTTCTTTTTTTATTTATTAATCAACATAGCAAATTTCTTAATTCATTTTGCCGGAAATATATGCCGGATTGAGGGCATTAATTCGAGTAAAATCCTTCTACAACCTTTTTTTTGTTTTTTGTTCCTAATTTTTACATGCTCACTAAATTTTTGGAGAAAATATATATACTTCATAATTATATATGATAAATTGTATGGAGGTACCCAATTGAGTTTTCTAACCAATATCTGGGGATTACTTGTACTGGTATCAGTGGTATGGGTCATTTATGATGTATTGATGAAAAACAGAGGCTTGAGCGACATTATGAAAATAGTGTGGATAGTAGTCGCTCTTGTATTCGGCATATTCGGAGCAGCAGCCTATTACCTGCTCGGGAGGAAAAAATGAGCAGATCTTTAAGCAGACCCTTATTATGTGATTGATTTCCCGCGATCCTTTTTGTCTTTTAGCTTCCTTATGCCGGTGAAGAAACGTTAAACAACCTGGTTTCAAACCGGCTTTTCTTTTTTTGAAAACATTGCTTATCCCCTGCTCAATAGAGGGGAACGGTAAACGATGGGAACCATAAACGAGCTCCCAGCAAGATGAACAAGCTGACTGTCGGAACAGTGAGGTTATCATCAATATTCTCTATTCGCTCGACTAATGAGCACACTATTCCTGCAAGGATTCCGGCAGGGCCCATTTTGGCGCCGATGATTATGCACAGGACAAGCATACCTACGGTGCCTTCCCAGGCTTTTGTCCGCCTGTTATACTTGAGGTTCCTTATTATCCCGGTTATCCCGTCCCCGTATGCCATGAAAAGCACGGGGATCACTCCGGTCCAGAAGCTTTTATCGATGTACCAGGTCAAGAGGATTATTATACCCCAGATGAGCGTGAAATCGACCTCGTAGAGATTGTCCGGGTCCTGGAACCAGTAAAGGAGCCTTCCGGTCCTGTGCGGGATATATGTTGCAAGCGTAAGCCCGAAGGCAAGGGCTGCCGGCACTACAGGCTCCCTGGCAAAAAAGGGCAGCAGCATTGCGGTCAGTCCTCCCGCTAAAAAATGAATTACTTTCCTGGCAAAGTATATTGCCGAATTATGCGACCTTCCTTTCTCCAGAGCAAATTCGTAAGTCTTTTTTGCCAGAATCAGGATTACGAATAAGTTCCAGGTCCCAAGGACTGCAAATAAAGGCAGGTCGGCTATTACGGATTCCAATGGGATCTGGAGGAAGCCTACCATAACACTCTGTATATCTTTAGGATATAAGGTCTTTTGGATTTGTGTCCCTTCCTTTTCCCGTTTTTCTCTTGCCCGGATAATCTTGCCCGGATAATCTTGCCCGGATAATCTTGCCCGGATAATCTTGCCCGGATGAAGTTTTACCTGGCGTTTTTGTCCTCTTCCCAGAGCCCGAAGTTGTTGTTCTCGGTATCCGTGCAGATCGCAAGGTATCCCCAGCCCGGCACGGCAGTCTTTGGCATTATCACTTTGCCGCCAAGTTTCTCCACTTTAGCTATGTATTCTTCCACCGAACTGACCCCGATATAATTCATTATCCTCTGGTCAGGAGCTCCCCTTTTTCCAAGCCCGCCGCCCGGACCGGCTTCCCCGTCAAGGCCTTCCGTTTCAACCAGGTAATATTCTATGGGAGGTCCCGGCGGTCTTTCAATCTTCCAGCCGAATAATTCGGAATAAAACTTCTTTGCCCTTACAGGATCGTCTGCAGGGATGTCAAAATGAACAATCGTAGGCATTTTATTCTCTCCTTTTCATATTATAACCAATTGCTCAGGTGCTATATCCCGTTTTTTCGGTATTATATCTGATTTCTTCAGTATTATATCTGATTTCTTTGGTATATACTGATTAGATTTGGCTTTCCTTAAGGATGATATCTACAGTGAGGTAAATGGGTTGACTCAGGGCAGAATCTGTATGGTAGTCAAATTACTATTAGTTTAATGAATGTATAAATTATTTCCTTTTGTAAGTGGTTCACATATTCCAGTTTTTAAGAAATCTCTTTAATTTCTCTAAGATTTTCCATCTTTTGATCCTGTTTTTTCCTTTGTATCTTCACTCTTTAACTATCAATTCAATTTTATTTTTCTTAACGTGTTCACTCGAAAATTAGAGAAATCGTATAATTAGATTTGTTTTATTCTGTTTAAGGTCTAATGATACTGAAAATTCAAAAAGCATTCTCTGCCAAAAAATCCGATTCTGATAAAAAATAAGAAGAAATATGAAAAAATGTGAAAAAATAAGTGATATTTGCGTTCTCATCCAGACATTTGATAGCTCCGAACAGAATCTAATGGGTGGGGGGGTTGTGTGGTATAGAAGAGGCCCGGAGACACTCCCGATCTGTATTCTGGATGAGAACACAACTTTATCTCAGCAATCATATCTTATGGTACTTCCACTATTTAATACTTTTGAATTTATATGTGATATGTAATGTTATCTAATAATGGTTTGATTATGTTAATGTTATAACATTATATGATTGAATTTAATTTTGTTGGATGAGCTTAGCCAATTATTTCACTTTTCTAATGGCGCTTATCTGTACCCAATATTTTATTTTGTCTACATGCTGTTAGGTCGCTTCTGAGCTCCTGAACCGCTTTCTTTCTTCCTTTTTGCTTCTGAGATCTGAAATTATCTATGCGCCATAAAGTTTCCTTTTTTTCTGTCAGGCTGTTTTATTTTCTTCAGTTCTGTTTCAAAAAAAGACTATGCGACAGGTGGAGAATTTTTGCAAAAAAAGAGGATTAAGGCTTTAAACTCGTTATTGAGCCGACTTATTTGTTAATTTATAAATTTGTAAAAGTAATTTTGTTATATTTTCGAAAAACTTAAAAAGAGATGAGTAACATATCCAATTATATATAATACTGTGGTTAACGGGTGGTTACTGAAATGAAATTTTCCAATGGCTGTAGTTTACTTGCTGCCTGCATTTTTTTTCTATGCTTCACTTGCATGGCTCAAGGAGCAATAATCAATGTACCTGATGAGTATACCAGTATTCAGCAGGCAATAACAAACGCAAAACCTGATGATGTGATCATTGTCAGTTATGGACTTTACAATGAACACATTGTCGTGGATAAAAGATTGAATATAATGGGATTAGAGATGCCCGAGATAAACGGGCAGGAAGCTTTTGGAGAGAATACCGTTACATTAGCGGCAGAAGGTATCACTTTCAACGGATTTTCTGTCACAGGCGGCGGTTCATCAGCTGCAGGAATCGGAATAACGGCAGATAATGTTGAAGTCAGAAACTGTACAGTTACAAGCAACAAAGGCACCGGAATAGAGGTCAACAATGTAAATGGTGCAATTATCCATGATAGTGTCATTCGGGATAATGTTGAGGGGTCAAGTCTGGGAATTTATCTGTATTCCTCAACTAACTGTCTTCTTCAGGACAATACCCTGGTAAATAATAATGTTTACAATCTAGAACTTAATGCTTCTTCCCACAATATAATTCACAATAATACATTCAGTTCAGCAGGTTGGCATGGAGTCGCTATCTCCGATAGCTCCCAATATAATATATTATCGGGAAATATTGTCGAAGAAACAAATTATGGTCATGGCATATATATCGACACTTCGGATAACAACATCCTCAGGGAGAATACTATCCGGAACAATAGTCCTGATAGTTCCAGTTATGCAGGTATGTGTACAGACGCGGTTCTCAACCTGACCTTTGAAGACAATATATTATCAGGCAACAACAGACATGGTATCTACCTATATGATTGTGATAACAGTTTCTTCTCGAACAATACAATAACAGGCACAATAAATCCGGAATATGCAGACGATTCTGCCGGCTTCTATCTTTATTCATCTCACTGGAATACACTTGAGAACAATACGATTACAGAAAACGAACATAGAGGGCTGTTTCTTCAAGATTCAAGATACAACACCCTTAAAGATAATATCATCAGCGGGAATCCCTACAATTTTGGAGTGACTGTCTACAGCTACACTCCGTATTTCATCAACTATATCGATACATCGAACCTGGTCGATGGAAAACCGATAATCTACCTTTTGAACGAGCTCAACCCTTCCATCAATGGTACTTCCAACGCAGGTGCGGTCTATTGTATAAATTGTGAAGGAGCTACGGTTGAAGGGCTGACACTGAGTAACAATTCATACGGTGTCGTATTTTCCAACTCTGTCAATTCAACTATTGAGAACAATACTGTTCTTTCCTGCGTGGAGGGTATCTACCTCATAGAAGCTGAAAATAACACGATAACCAACAACTATGTAAGCAGCAGTCTGGATTACGGGATTAGGGTGAAGAATTCTAACTCCAATTCCATCTATCTCAATGATTTTGTGGACAGTGAGTACAAGGATTACCGCTCTGACGGCTCGGTGACTTTGTGGAAAAGTCCTGTTGAATTGCTTTATTACTTTGCAGGGAGCCAGTACACAAATTACCTTGGAAACCATTGGGGTTCATATACTGGTATTGACGACGACAACGATGGAATAGGTGACACTGCTTTCAGCATCACAAATGATAACGATGATGAATTCCCATTGAACGCATCCAGAGTATCCTATTCCTTTGCACCGAACCAGCCTCCTTCGGCAAGCTTCACATATCTTCCACTATATCCGGATACCGATGATACCATCAGCTTTACGGACCATTCTACCGATATAGACGGCTCAATAACTTCCTGGCTGTGGAACTTTGGTGATGGTGGTACGTCCTCTCTTCAGGATCCATCACACCAGTACAGCGGACCGGGTTTCTATCAGGTACAGCTGGATGTCACCGATGATCAGATGGCAACCGGCAACACCACATGCATCATATTCGTCCATGATGCAGGTCCCATGACCATCTATGTTCCTGACAACTTCAGCACCATCCAGGAAGCCATCAACATTTCAAGGGACGGGGATACCGTAGTGGTACGCCAGGGTACGTACCCCGAGAATGTTGTGGTCAACAGGAGCATCACACTTACAGGAGAGGGAATGCCTCTGGTGACGGCATCCGATGGAAACGGTATTACTGTAACCTCCCCAGACTGTACCATTGAAGGATTTAATGTCAGCGACTTCGATTGGGATGATTACGCCGGGATTAAACTCCTGTCCGACAGGAATACGGTCCGGAACAATGTCCTGTATGACAATGACTTTGGTATCTGGCTGATCTTATCCGACAATAACAGCATTTTCAATAACACCTGTACCGATAACCATTATAGCGGTATTCAGCTTACATCTTCCATGAACAACACCATTTACAACAACACCTGCAACAACAACTCTGCTTACGTTGGCGGAGAAGGCGGTGATGGTTACGGAATAATGCTGGAGGATTCCGGGGGGAACATACTGTACTTCAATGATATGGATAACCCGAGCCAGATGGTACCGGGAACTTATTACAATGCCTTTGACAGCAACACCTCCGCTATTCCAAACCAGTGGTTCAATGCAACGATACTGAAAGGTAACCGTTACAGTGACTACGGTGGTGAAGATGGCAATAACGACGGTATTGGAGACTCAGACTATGAGATCGCCTGTAACCTTAATTATGCATTGCCAAGTGTGGACCCATATCCACTGATGCCGTATAATCCTTTGCCGGAATATGAACCGGTGATAAGCAGTATATGGACAAGTGATCTGACATACAGTTCCATAAATATCCGGTGGAGCATCCTTAATGACGTAAACTCCGACAACCGTATCCTTTACGGAACAAGCGCTTCCCTTGCAGGATCACAATGGTCTGCATGGGATAACTCAACCGTCACCCCACATATCAGCCTGGCAGGTCTGGTCCAGAATACAACGTATTATTATTCCTGCTATTCCTACAATTCAAAGAACACGACGCTTGTGGATAACAGCAGCATCAGGTCATTTACGACCATCCAGCGTCAGAATATGATCCTCACAGTGGACGACGACAATTCGGATATTCCGGAACCGCCTGCTAACTATTCAAGCCTTTCCGCCGCTCTCAGTGCAGCCATAGACGGCGATACTATTCTGGTATACAACGGTACTTACAAGGCCAACCATATTGTTGACAAAAGCGTGAACATCACCGGTGTCGGACAGCCTTTACTCATAGGAAGTGATCCCGACACATACAGTGAACTGGGTAATGTCGTGGCCCTTGAAGCAAACGACTGCATCCTGCAGGGATTCAGGATTTCAGAAGCCCACTGGACTTATCCGAATATTTATGGTAGAAAGGATTCCGCATGTGTCCGTATCGATTCGGACAGAAATGTGGTCAGGAATAATATACTCGAAGATGGTGTCTATGGGATCTATGTAAGTACGGGTTCCAATTACAACCGGATAACGTCCAACCTTTTGAACGATACCTACGACGGCGTACTCTTTGACTATGCAAGGAACAATGTATTTTCAGACAACGAATTAACCAATATAGACCGCTATCCCGTGATGTTGGATAAACCGGATTATATGTCTTACGACTACTACCCGTCAACAAACAACACGATATCTAATAACATTCTCTCAGATACCGGTTTTAGCTATGGTATCACAGTTGGTGGTGTAAGTGATAACACGATCGCCGACAATACCCTTAGCTACAGCAACCGCATATGGATAAGTGGTGACGGAAACTCGGTTACGGGTAATTTTGTACAGGGTCCACATGATCATCATGACGCAGGGATACAACTTGGATCAGGAGAGTACAACAGCCTTTCGGACAACACAGTAACATGGCAGAGATTTGGAATTCTCCTCGAACCCGGTGCAGAGTATGTGACCATGAGAAATAACCGGATGGAGAACAACACCTATAACTTCGGATTCACAGGTGACTGGTACTATGAGGGCAATACGGCCTCCACACATGACATCGATACCAGCAACACTGTGGATGGTAATCCAATCTACTATTTGGTCGGGGAAGAGGATGCTGTCTATTCGTATTCCACACTTGTCCCGTCTCCGGGGTATCTGGCATGTATCGATTGCAGTAATATTACGATAAAAGACTTCTACCTGGAGAAGAATGCACAGGGTCTCTTCCTTTACAATACCACTGATTCCCGCATAGATAGTGTCACCACGATTTCAAATGCTGAGTACGGTATTCTCCTGCATGAGACCGATAACCTGGTCATCACAGATTCAAGCACAAACGGTAACGGTGAAGGATGGCTGTTTGGCGGTATCTTCATGGAGGAAAGCTCAGGATGCCTGATAGACAACTGTGCGATCCTGGGTAATGATGAGATCGGTATCACGTTGTGGTATGGTTGCCCGGACACTGTAATAAGGAATTCCGAGATAACAAACAATGGGGATCCCGCAGATCCGGGCAGCGGTATCGGCATCTACATAAGTGGCAGTGACGCGGAAAACGTAACCGTACACTCCAACATTATTGCAAACACCTATGCCGAGCTCCAGGGAACCGGGATTAAAAACTGGGCAAAGAATTCTACCATTTACAACAATTATTTCGATAACACCGAGCCCAAAGACGTGTATTCCGCAGCCTCGGGCACTGTCTGGAACATTACTCCAACCATCGGGACAAACATTATCGGAGGTCCCTGGATCGCCGGAAATTACTGGGAAGACTACGAAGGAGTTGATTCCGACGGAGACGGACTCGGGGACACGCTTGTGCCCTACACCGCCGACGGCGAAATTCAGGAAGCCGGGGACTACCACCCGTTGCTGGATACCTTCGTGCCGGATTCCATTCCTCCGGTCCTGTACATTATCAACCCCGTCGAGGGAGAGGAATACATCCCGCAACAGGTTTCCCTCAAAGTATTTTCTCCTGATCGAGATGCGGCTTACTGGTGGTACAGCCTCAACGGGGCTGAGAACATGTCGCTTAACCCCGGCGCTACTCTGAGTGGGCTTCCCCTGGGAGAAAATACCCTGATTGTCTACCTGAACGACAGCTCCGGAAACATGAATTCCTCGGTTGTCAACTTTACGGTTGCGGAAGACCATACAGCCCCGGAGATTCATATCGTGTCTCCTGAAAATGGTTTTGAATACAACGAGAGCTGGGACGTGCCCCTGAAGGTCTGGTCCCCTGATGAGGACGTCTTTAGCTGGTGGTGCTCCATTGACGGGCAAAGCAACACTTCCTTTACCCCCAACGCCACCCTTAAAGGGCTTTCAAACGGGGTACACACGCTTATTGTCTACGCAGACGATGTGGTAGGGAACACAAACTCAAGCCAGGTCACTTTCACGGTAAATGTAGATGAAGAAGAAAATCCGCCCTCAGGCGGCGGGGGAGGAAGCGGCACCGGTGGTGCGGTCATAATCAGCCCCGGTGAAGAAAGCTCCGAAGAAGATGAAGAAGATGAAGAGGAACTCCTCGGAGATTATCTCATAATCCTGTCCCCTGAGGAAGGAAGGACTGTTTCCAGGAATGTCGAGCTCCGTTATGCCTGCACGATTCCCCTTGCCAGGGCCTATTACAGCCTGGACGGAGGGGCGGAAAAAGAGGTTGATCCCCTTGCCCCCGTCCCGGTGAAGCGCCTGAAGCTGGGAAAGCATATCTTCAGGGTTACAGGTGTGGACTATGAAGGAAACCGCTACCATGCATCCGCAAAGTTCGAAGTGATCCCCCTGGCTCTTGGAGAAAAGCCGGATGTGGGCAGTCCCGAGTACCCGGATGAGGCGGTTTATGCCTTCAACGGCAGGGCTGCGAATTACACCCTCACCTTCGAGGCTTCGGGCCTGGAAGAAGGGGAACTCGGAGTATACATAAACCGCTACCTTTCCGGAAGCAGTGCCGCTGCAAACGGGGTAAGCAACGAAAATGAAGTCGTAAACCCTGTACCGCTGCTTTCTCTCCACGAAAGCGGAGGGCTCCTTGGAACCCTTAACAGCTCGGAGAGTGCCTGGCAGACTTACGGCTACACGATACCTGCAAACCGGGTAGTCCCCGAAGCCGAAAACTTCCTTTCCTTCATACACCAAAACAATCCGGGAACAGTGTCGGGAAGCAATTCCTGGCATGTAAGGAATGTCGCCCTTGTCCCCGAAATGCCGCTATCATATCCCAGGATCCGTGTCTTTACTCCGGACAGGGCTCTTTCCCCGGAAGACGAGATGATGGCCTGGGTGGAGATCAGCGGAATCGGAGAAGCCGGCGGCAGCAGTGCTGGCAGTGCTGGCAGCTACAGCGGAAACGGTGCTGACAATTACGAAGCTTCCGTCTATGTGGTAGGGCCTGACGGGACAGTACGCTCCTTCCCGGACAGGGAAACTGCACCTGTGCCCCTTGCCCAATCATACCTGGAAGAAAACCATTACGGAAGGATTCCTGGAGCAATGGCGTTCGATGAAAGCTTCCTGCCCGGAACCTACACACTTGTGGGGATCCTGAGCTCCCTGGAAAGCGGAAAACCGGTGTCCATTTCTTCGGAAGTAATTTATTATAGCGACCAGCCTTCGGTGAAGCTTTTCCTTAACAGGAACTCTTTCTACCCGGGCATGCCTCTTACGATCGAAGCAGCCCTCACGGAGGGAAAGACGCCAGAAAGCGTTTCGGTCCTCACCAGGCTTGAACGGCCCGCAGGAGCCGATCTCTTCCTTCCGGAAAAGACCGGGACTTTTTCGATGCTCAACTACGCATCCCTTGAGGACGGGTATATGACCTTGTACAATGAGCCTGTAAACGGAAACTGGGAAAACGGGACATACGTTGTGAAGTGTTCCCTCTTTAACGAAAGCGGGTACGAGCTTGCAAGCGACGTGCTCTCTTTCGAAGTCAGCACTGCGGAAAGTGAGCTTTCCGTCCGCTTCGATATGCCGGAAGACATACTTTTCCCGGTGGTGAAGAGCAATATCCGGTTAATTGATGCCGCTTCTTTCGGAGTCATTGCGGAAAAATCCACAACAGGACCCCAGTCTTCGGTTGACCTGCAGGCGCCGCCAGGGACTTACTGGATAGCCGGGGTGATATATACCGAAAACGGGGATGCTTACCGGATCCCGGTCAGTGAAAGCAACCGCGTGGAGCTCGGCTGCGACGAAAAGCGCACAAAAAAGGTGTCTGTATCAAGGATTTCTTTTGTTGACTTTGTAAATATGCTCAACGAGGAGGTGGAAGCATGAGTTCAATTATCAGGTCTCTACGTTCCGGTATCGGAAATCTACGTTCCGGGTCCCTGCTGATAGGCTCCCTGCTTATCGGCTGCCTTGTCCTCTCGCTTGCCTTCCTGCCAGGAACTGCCGGAGCTGCCTGTTCACAACCGAAAGTGCTTGTGATGCCAACTTCCCTGAATTCGGAAACTCTTTCCCCGGACCAGGCAGCTGCCCTGAACGACGCTTTTTCCATCGGGCTCAGGAATGCAAACCCCGGTGTTCAGGTAACATCACACCAGGACGTAGGAAACCTGCTGGAATTTGAAAGACAGCGCCTGCTTCTGGGAGATGAAACGTACGGAGGAAATGTCAGGGAACTTGTCGGGGAAAAAGTGAATGCCGAGTACATATCCACGCTGCAGGTCGGTGAAGTGGGTTCGGTTTATGTTGTTACGGTGTCCCTTATCGACGTTGACCTCGGCATCCTGGTAAAGAAAACATATGTGGAAGTTTCGGCAGTTGATGAACTCCCGGACGCCGTGGCTACGGTTGTAGGGCGGCTCGGGGATCTTTCTTCCCTGATCAGCAGCCATGAGAAAAAATATCCTGTGCCCCCGCGCGACCCGTCCCTTAAGGTGAGCGTGAACCCGGAAAGCATCTCAACCGAGGACGGAAAGGACAGGTGCAACATCACAGTTGAAGTAAGGAACTGCCGCGGGGAAGCCGTGGAAGGGACAATGGTCTATTTCAAGGAATACACGGCCCGCGGGCATGTGCAGGGTGAAAAAGAGGCTGAAAATTACGGACTTCACGACTACCAGGCTTCAGTTACTGATTCCGAAGGAATTGCCCGGGCGGTGTACAGGCTGGACGTCTCAAAAGGAAAGAAAGCCGGAAAAGACAGGGTGCAAATCCTGACCGAAGCCAGGGGACAGAAGAAAGTCAGGTCCGAAGCAGAGATCGATATCGCCGGGATTTATCTTGAAGGAAGCGCCGACCTGACAGAAATCGCTCCCGGACAGGCGACCGAAATTACGCTCTCCCTTTTCGAGCTGGATTCGCAGACTAAGCGCACACCCCTTGAAGGAAAATCCCTTTACCTGGAAAAGTTCCGCATGTCAGATGATGTCAGGGTCATCCCGATGGGTGAAACGGATGCGGACGGAAACCCGCTTACGGACTCCCAGGGAAAAGTTTACCTGAAATTCATAGCAGGCAAAAACGAGAGGCTTGAGAAGCTCAGGGTCCTTTTCCAGGACGTGGGCACAGGGTATGAGGAGGCGATCGACACCTGGGTGGAGATCAACGTGAAAAAGGACGAGTACGCAGCAACCGTTTCCTGGGAGGAAAGCGGTGAATGGTACCACTATGTGACAGGCTGGTATGGTGAAGAGCTTGAAATGGATTACGATTTCGCTTTCAATTCCCATTCGACCTGGGACAAATATTCGGGCAGGGAAAAGACTGATGCATCTTTCTCCTATAATGACTACGAGGAAGTAACATATCGTGAAGGAGGAAACTCGGCTACCTGGACGATCGTATCCAGCATTGATGGAAAAGTTTCACAGTATCCCACAGTGAACGCAATATTCAGGGAAAAGTTTGATTCCTTCTATTTCCCACTGCTTGATCTCCCTGTTGATATAGCAGCATCCGGTGATGTATCACTTACACTAAGCGATAATACTGATTTTGATTATTCAGTCGATGGAACTATGAACCCGTTGAGTGCAAGAGCTGTTACACATATACCGATATCAAATATCCCGCCTAACCCACGCCCAGTGACAGGTTCATCGCAAGATGCCTGGAGAAACTGGCTGGCAATCCAGGAGCTTAGAAGACTGAAAACTGCAGATGACGGACGCTTTTCCTATTTCATGGATACCGGTGTCGCTGAAAAATGCCAGCTCCAAAAGACCGGAAAGGATACTTACGGCAATCAATGGCATTATGAGGACTCCGTATATTATCAGGGTCCTCCCGTATTCTTCGGGATCCTGGCATTCTGGGAAGATATGGAGGTAGAAGGATCCATGTCAAGAGATGTGTCAATAAAGGTGGTGAAAAGATGACCAGACCGTCCCTTTATATTTTACTGCTAAGCTGCATGCTGACAATGCTCATTTTCCCGGCGTCGGCAGATAATATCGTTGTGGCTGAGAACGGTGGGGATTATACCGGCATCCAGGATGCGGTTGATAATGCTGAAGCCGGAGATACCATTACGATCATGCCGGGAGAATACTCCGGCTGGATCAGTATCAATAAACAACTGGAACTTGAGGGTACAGGTCCCGAAACTGTGATCACTGCCGAAGGTGACTCAAGCATTCTGCACATATCTGCGGATGATGTCATGATCAGCAAACTTGCGTTCCAGGGAGGCACCAGGGGAATCTATATCGATGATTCCGCAAGGACCCTTATCGAAGATTGTACTTTTACAGGAAGCGAAACATCCGTTTCCGTTTCAGAAAGCAGAGATTGCAGAATAGAGAATTGTGATATCGAGGCGGAAATGGTCGGGATACAACTGTATAACTCCAACTCGACCGTCCTCAGCAAGAATAATATCACTGCCGCTGCCAGGGGAATTTCCCTGATCTACTCGGAGAACATCACGGTCAAAGAGAACACCCTGTACGAATGTGAAGTAGGAATAGCCGCCGAGAGAGTAAGTGAAAGCAGCTTTGAAAGGAACGGTCTTTCGGGCATGGTAGGAGCTGTGGTCCTGATCGCTTCGGAAGGATGCCATATATCGGGAAACAATGTTGTTGATGTCCTTCAGTATACCCAGTTCTTCACATCGCAGGATTGCATGGTGGATATGAACAGGCTGGAAGATGCCGAATATTTCACCGCCGACATATTCTCGGACACCTCTTACGTATTTGAGAACTATTCGCTTACAGGCCATGATTATGCTTTGACTTCCTCTTCGTACACGCCTTCCGATACTTCAGGGTATAAAATGCTGGCTGATCCTGTTAACCTTACGTTCATAAACGTTTCAGAAACAGGGTCCGGGTATGTGATACTGGAAGCTGCGTCCCTACTTTCCGAATTCGATGGATATGATCAGGAAAGCTATGGTTTTTATAATATCGATTCAGGAGAAAGAATGATCTCCAACTCTGTAATAGAAAATGATATTATAAGGGCAGAGGCTGTGGTAGAAGGCCCGGGATCCGGGAATTATGCGCTGATGGTCAAAAAGGAACAGGGATGGATTAATATTATGATATTCATCGCATTCATAGCTGTCATTGGAGGTATGATACTGGTTCTATCCAAAAGAAAAAAGTAATGGATTGTAAGGAAACTCAGAATTGTTTTCTTCTTTTTTTCTTCTTTTTTTCTTCTTCTTCTTCTTTTTTATTCCTTTTTGGAATGAAAGTGTGTTTTGTGTACTTTCATTTTGTGTGCCTGTTATTCTGAGAATTTCGTGTACGTTTTCTCATTTCTTTTGACTTCAAGTCATCTGGAGCAAAACTACCAGAAAAACCGCATAAAGGACGGCCAGGGCAATTCCTTCCCATCTTTTTATTTCCCAGCCTGTGGCGATGAAGACCAGAAGGACCGTACTTATGAATATCATGAAAGGTGCCGTCAGAAAGATGCTGATCTCCTCCACAGCTATCGGGAAGAGCAGGCCTGAAACTCCCAGTATCAAGAATATGTTTGTGATGTTCGAGCCGATGACGTTCCCCAGGGCTATGCTCCCGTAGCCGTTTCGGGCGGCAGAGACTGTCACCATCAGTTCGGGAAGGGAGGTGCCTACGGCAACAAGCGTGGTGCCTATAATGGTATCCGGGATCTCAAGCAGCTGTGCAAAAAAGATGGACTGCTCAACGAAATACCTTGCCCCGAGTATGACTGCCGCAGCGCCTGCAAAAAGGGTCAGGAAATCCTTTCCAAGGCTTTTCCTGGCCAGGGCCTGTTCTTCGCTCAGGTCTGAGTTCCTGTTCCGGCTTGCAGAGTTTATCTTTTGCTTCATGCTGTTTACGTATTCAAACTTAACAAAATAAGTTATAAACTCCTTGAAATAGAACCTGCCTTTATTAGTGGGCCTTTCCTCAAACAGGAAAAACACGTAAGCCACGTAAAGCAGCACAAAGACAGCCGCTTCCGGCCTCGAGAGGGCTTCATTAAAGGCAAAGGCAAAGAAAAGCAGGGCTGCAAAAAGCATAATGTAGCCGTCTCTCCTGAGCATCTCGGGTGCCGTCTTTACGGGGGAAAGAGCTGCTGCAAGCCCCACAATCAGGGCAATGTTAGCTATGTTCGAGCCAACAACGTTTCCGATCACGATGCCGCTTGCCTGCTGCAGCGAGGCGGCTACCGAGGATGCAAGTTCGGGGATAGAGGTCCCAACCGCAACCAGGGTCAGGCCTATAACGAACTCCGAGACCCCTAGTTTTTTTGCGATAGTTGAAGCTGCTTTTACAAAGTAGTCGGAACCCTTGACCAGCAGGATCAGGCCTGCCAGGAGGATGGCGGCGTTTCCCAGCACCATGAAACTAGATAAAATACGTCTTACGTTTAAGGTTATTTGTTGAAATTTTCAATTCTGCACTGTTATGTGCCTCTCAATGGGATGTTTCTCTTTTGTGCCTTTTCTCTTAGCGAATTTCCCCTGCTTCGAGTTCCCTTTCCAGGTCCGTGATATCGAACCAGACCCTTACGGGTGTATCTTTTCCCATATCGTTAAGGTCGATTTCCACGGGCTGGATAAGGTAATCCTTGATGCTTTCCCATCCTCCTCTCCGGATGTCGGTAATTTCCCAGGGGCCCGATTTCGGGTCTTTCTTCCTGTCCCGGCTAAGCTGGGCAAGCAAATGCTTTTTTTCCATGTAGGACAGGGCTTCGATCCCTTTGATTTCGGACTCGCCCACTTCAGGCTTATCTATCTCGGGCAGGTTTACCCTGTGCTGGTTCACCTTATGTTGAGTTGTCTCCGGCTGGTTCACCTTATGTTGATTCACTTTATGCTGCTTCATGTCGGGTTGATTAACTTTTGCTTCCATCTCTTTCCTCCTTTGTTTATTGATGTTCAGGTTAAGTGCAGATCAATTTCAAAGTAAGTTCAGATCAACTTCAAAGCAAGTTCAAATCAACTTTAAAGCAATTTCAGATCAACTTCAAAGCAAGTTTCGGATCAGCTTCAAAGCAAGTTTCGGATCAGCTTCAAAGCAAGTTTCGGATCAGCTTCAAAGCAAGTTTCAAAGCAAGGGCCTGAAGGTTCTCGGGTCCAGGAAAAGAGCCCGCTGGCAGTAGCTGCACAGGGTTTCCAGGTTCGTCCCCCTGAGAAGGGCCCTGTCCACCTCTTCCTGGGGTGAGATGTACTGGGTCATTTCCTCCCCGCAGTAAGGGCATTTTATTTTCAGCCAGTCCAGCCTTGTTAGCTGCCTTATATTCTGTATCAGCATACCCAGGGCGTCTTCATATGCATCCCCGGAAAACCTGATGGGGTTCAGGTGACTGATCAGGACGGGCAGTCCAACTCCTGCTTCTGCCAGCGGAATTATTAGCTGGTCAGTCCCAACGGCAAGGCCTAGTTCCTGGTTTACTTCAGGAGCTGCTGCCCCTTCAGGGGTCAGGATTGTGATTACGCAGTCAGACTGCCGGATCCCGAAGCGTATCCGCTCCGCTCTGGAAAGGGACTGTGCTTTCCTGTACAGAGATGAAAAGCTCTCCAGTTCCACAGCCCAGAGAGCCCGGGCCAGTTCCTGGGCAAGGGGCTCGTCCTGTTCACAGTGGGATATATAGATTCTGTTGATCATGGTTCGGTTGCATCAGGGTTGTTTCACTTTTCGCTGCTTTGCTATTTGCCACATTGCTTTTTGCTGCTTTGCTTCTTGCTGCTTTGCTTTTATCCTTCAAGCCGCATTCAACATGCAGTCGCCGTATTCAACATGCAGTTGCCGACTTCAACATGCAGTTAACTTTTTTTGTCCTCATGTTTTCTGGTCGGCTCCGGTCTGGGCACGGGTTCGGGCGACGGAGAAGGTTCAGGTTCCGGACTGGGTATCGGTTCAGGTTGAGCAGATGGTTTCTTTTCGTCTTTTTGCAAAATGATTTCCCCCCTTTTACTTACCCTTCTATTTGTTTGCCATTTTATTTATATCTAAATATGATATCTTATCCGGTAGAATATCTCATTCTCCATTATTTTTCACATTTCTCGTTCATTCGCATTTCACAGTCATTCGCATTTCACAGTCATTCACATTTCCCGTTTATCTCTCGATGGAAAAGGAAAGTCTGTCGAGGATGCGGTTGTATTTATCCACAAGCTCCTGGCGCTCGTCTGCGCCGATGTAGATATCTGCGAGTTCGTAGCTGTAGCTGTCCCGGATCCGGAAGTCGGAAAGCTGCTGGCCTTCCCTGACAAGGGGCCTGATAATGGTGTCCGGGATTTTCTTTTTGATTGCTGCGATTTCTTCTTTGCTTGGGACTTTTACCACTTTTCCGGGTTCAAAAGTCCTGAGCATGAATTTTGCGGCGTAATTGTATTTGCCCTGCCATTCGAAGGGGACCGGTTTCCTGCCAAGGGCGATCTGCAGCATGACCCTGTGGTGGGATACGCCGTGCACTTTTTCAAACAGGTCGGCGTGGGACTGGGACATCCTGGGGTTGATCTCGAGCAGGTAGACCTCATCGCTTTCCGGGTCATAGAAAAATTCCGCGTTGAAGGCGGAGTTATCCAGGCCTACATGCTTGATAATCTTCCTGCAGACTCCTGCCATATGGTCTTTTGCCCGGTCAGGGAGGGAAGAGGGGTACTCGTAGCTCAAAACAGAGGAAAAGTGTTTATCAAGGACCCAGTCCACAACTCCGTATATTGCCACTTCCCCATTCAGGACGTAGCCTTCCACGGTACACTTCCTGCCCGAGAGGAGGCTTTCGGCAAGGCAGCTTTCTTTCATGTCCGCAAACTCGGACGGGATATCGTAGTTATCCAGCAGGTAGCGGAAGGGCTCGTAAAGGAAGCCGATCTTTTCCCTGATCTCGCGGACGTGTTCCCCGAACTCTTCTTTGCTGTCCACCCTGAACGCCAGAAACGCCCTGAAGGACCTGACCGGCTTGATCCAGAAAGGGGTCTTGATATCGATCAGGGCACAGGATTCCTCATCAAAAGGATCGAAAGCACAGAACTTCGGAATATTATGGGGAATTATCTTCTGCTGTTCAAGCCGGCTCCAGTACTTGTGCTGGCATTTGAAGACGCTTTCCATACTCGGTCCCGGAACCCCGTAAGCTTCCACAAGGATCGGGAAAAGGTCCGTTGCCGGAAAATCAAAGTAAGTGACAATGGCATCAGCCTTCCCGGGAGCCTCGTCGATCCTCTGCCTGGCTTTTGCAATCAACTCCCCCATGTCATAGCCCGGGACGTCAAGGATTTCGCCCGCATCAAGCGCAGAATAAAAGTTACATTCGGCGGCTTCCGGAAGCCTCTGAAGTTTCTTGAGATTGAATGAATCCATACCAACGATAAAGACGTTCTTTTTCATGTGTGCCCCCTCAGTCATGTACTTTTTACTTCATCTATTGGGGGAATCGCTCATCATCGGATCATCACTGGCTTTTGCGAGTTCTCATAAATCGCTCTCATAAGCCTTCATAACTCTCTTGCGAGTCCATGACTCTCTCACGAGTCTTTCATACTCCCCCTTTTATACTATTTATTTAAGAGGACATATAATTTTCTTATTTTATTTTTTTATTATGATCGCCAAGCTTCTTTTCGGGTTGCTTTTTTGAGTCATCCGAGTCTGGAATTGAAAATGAAAAGTGGGGTCAAGAAAAGTGAAGAATAGATGGAAAATATAATGCGGAAAAATAAAAAGAAAGTTGGAAATTGAAGAATAAAATAAAAAATGGGTTATCACCGGAAGACTTCAGATTTTTGTTCTACCTTGGTTCTGTTTATCTTCCGGATCATGCATTTTTTGTATCCGGTTAAGCTTCCGGATCATATATGTTTATGCCCACCTCTTTTGAGGTTGAAAGTAGTGTTTCGCGATCGACTAAGACAAGGCCGACCGGGGTATGTTCCGGGACAAGAGCTTTGAACGTAAATGCCAGGTCCGACTCTTCTTCCAGTGATACGTTTTCGTTTGAGGGGAAAAACTCCATAAACGGAATTTTGTCTTCATTGATTCCAGGGTCCGCCCTGCAGGTAAAAATCTCTCCCAGGGCTACATCTGCCGGAAATGCCGGTTCGATAAGTTTTAATTTCGGGAATTTGTCCCAGTCCTCTGTTACCCCGTTGAGAGCCAGGTTTTCCAGCCAGTCGAGTAAGTTCTGGGTTATGTCGGTTTCAAGGTTAAAGCCTTCAACGTTAAATGCCACGTTGTAGATCGCACTCAGCTGCTGGGAATAATTCTCAGTTGAAGCCGTAAGCGTGATATGCCTTTTATTTTCCGGATTAAGGCCCTGTACGCGGGAAATGTGCCTTTCGCTTTCAGGGTTGGGGCGGTGTACGCATTCGTTAAGTGCAGTTGATGCAAGGGTTTTGAAAATTCTCTCGTGAACCGGGGCAGGGCCACTGTTTGACACGTAGATTTCGATATTTATCCGTTCTTTACCGTCGTGCATGCACCACTGCTTCAGCACGCCTTTCCACCCTACCCTGACCTGCTCCAGGTCCCTGGTCCAGCCTTCGAGAAGTGGATTTGCCAGGGGGTCCGGCCAGTTGCAGCATACGAAGGTGTAGGGGTCCAGGCTTTCGTATTTTGCAGGGTAGTCCAGGAGTTCCTTAATTATGTTCAACTTTTCTGCTTTTTTGTCATCCGTTTTCTCGTCTTTATTTTCATTCTTTTTCTCATCCATTCCTTCTACTTCTACTTCTTCTTCTTCTTCTTCTTCTTCTTCTTCTTCTTCTTCTTCTTCTTCTTCTTTTGCACTTTCCGGGGGTGCAGGCAGCGGATTTGCGGCTTCAATCCTTTCTACATCAGCCACCCCATACCCTGGTACGATGTCCTCCTTTTTCCCGGGCCTGTCAAATCTTGCTGCCGGGTATAGTGCGGGGTTTGCATCAACGGCGTTTCCTACGTATTCTTCAGCCGTATCGTCTCCGGGGTGCGGTCCCGCACAGGCGTCCAGTATATTGTCCTTATTTAATAAGCCGCAAAATGCGTGATTGGCAAATCCTGTCCTGAGCACCGAGTCTTCATCAACGACTTCCGGATCATGGTGGCCGTTTTTCAGGAAGAAGGGATTGTTGCATTCTCCCCTGCCCAGCAGGTCGGTCCTGTTGATGTATCCGAAAGGCTCCAGAAATAGCCATTCAATGTCGTTTATCCCTATACCGCCGAGGATTGCCTGCAGGGCTGCCGCCTGGTCGTAGCAATTGGAAATAGGGACCGAGCCTGCAAGGTAAGCTTTCAAATTGAAAAAGCCGCCGTGTTCAAAGACTCCGTAATGGCTTGCTCCGCAAAAACTGTCGTATTTCAGCCCATGCTTGAAATGGAAATAATCTACAACCCCAGAGATGCATTCTTCCTTTGATGCAGGGGCGCTGATTACCTTTCCTGAGAGGAATTCCAGTAACTCAACCCATGTCCCTCTTTTGAACATCGTACCGGACCTGTCAAATATCCAGTATATCTCTACTGGAATTGTTTCAACTGTTATGGTGGTTTCTTCTTCTATTTCTTCAGGATCTTCAACTTTTTCTGTTATTTCCTCAGAATCTCCAGGTTCTTCCAGACTCTCTTCTGAATCATCTTTTTCTTCCGCATTCTCTTGGGAATCTCCTGTTTCTTCCGAATAATGGATTTTCCAGACCATATCTCCCTTTTTACAACAGAATTTGTCAATTTCTTTTTCAGGCCTTGTGGAGACAGTCTGTTCTTTTACGCCTCCTTCAATCTCACCTGAAAACTCCAGATCGTCTATTATTCCCGTTATTTTGAGGGCTTTTCCGCTCTCAAGCCCTTCATGTTCAATTTCAAGGGATATAGCGTTGTCAAATTCATTGCCGATTACAAATACACCGGGTTTCAGAGTTTCCCTGCTGCTGGCTTCCCAGTTGGGTCCAGGGAGGACTTTGCCATTCAAGCAGGTTTTTACGCCCCCTTTGATATTGAGGGCTTTTATTTTTACATTTATTTTCGGGGTTTCCATAACTATTCCACACACTATTGAAATTTTATTCAAAATTTATTCCCTAATCTGAATAAAATTTTTTAAATTTAACCCTTTCTATTTTTACCGGCTCTGCTCCAAAACCCGGGGCTGTGATGTGGAAGAGAAATAAATTTATTTTAAAACCGGTTGATTGAAGCTCGAATTACTGCTGTGAATTTCCAGGTTTGCTAAAGGAAAGATAAATTTAGAGTTGATCGATTTGTTTTATCGGTTTGTTTTGTCGATTTGTTTTATCGATTTGTTTTATCGGTTGTTTTGTTTCTGTAGGGGGCTGGAAACGAAAGGATTCCTAAGATTTACAGAGACTTTTTCCTTAATGATTAGATCCCACTTTTCCGATGTAACCGGAATGGTATCTCCCGTGGTTCTTTTTCCGAACGAAGTGAGGCCTGCCCTTTTTGTAAAATGAGATTAAGCCGTTTCATGAAAAGAATAAAAATCAGCCAGTGTTTTTGATTTTTAGATTACGTGAACTTCAGTGATTTGCAAATCTCTTTTTTTATATTTTGGCGGTTTCGGGGCGCTTATGCGAACTTTTCCGGATTTCCGGCAGGCTATTTAATGTATCTTTACTATCAGATAATCAGTTCAATTTCAAGTTAATGATCTGCGTACAATTTTACGAGAAAGGTGGAAAATAGATGGCGGAAGAAGAGAATATACAACCGGAGGAGTTTTCATTACATGAACGTCTACGCTCTCTTGGCACTACGGACTTTTACGACCTGGTAAGCAACCTGCTGGTAAAAAAGCCCGAATTATACCAGCTCATTCTTGAATGGTTCAAAGAAAAGCAGGAATCTATGCCGGAAATAGTAACAGGTGATGACGTTGTCTCCATAAATGATAACCTGTTGTTTGAATACTGGGAAGATGCCCGAAGCATAATCTCAGAATTCAATGAACTTGGCGGCGGTCCTGAGGACAAGGAAGATGAGGCATACAGGTATCTTGA
>Ga0272442_10001723_pt1 | contig 32618 bp, 14 predicted proteins | sample SSMForm2O_FD_200262 | JGI IMG/M metagenome (GOLD analysis project Ga0272442, IMG submission 200262) | Marine sediment archaeal communities from Little Sippewissett salt marsh, Falmouth, MA, United States - SSM-Form-2O | ecosystem: Environmental > Aquatic > Marine > Wetlands > Sediment ... | reverse complement strand
GGCCTTCGCCTTCTTTCATTTTCGAAGACCTTAACCGGAGGTTCACATTTCTTCAATCACCCCCGATGGAGCGAGTGGTTGGAGCATTCAACTTGCGAGCCCAATCGCCATTTACTGAGGTCTGGTACACAGTGCTGGATGCTGACCTATAATGTAAAGAGCGACGGCAAACGCTGGGCGCACCTGGTGGATATGTCGGCCGGGGCGCGGTTCAGCAAGACGGCCACAAGCGGCAGCGTGTCGGCAGGCGGGAGCGGAACGTTCGGTGTCAGCTTCGACACGACCGGCCTGGCGAAGGGTCTCTATCCGGTGTTGCTGACCTTTGCCTCGAACGATCCGGACGAACCGGTCTACGAGAAGGAGATCTACTTCCTCGTACACGAGGACGCGCCGAACAATCCGCCGGTCGCCGACGCGGGGCCGGACCAGCGCAGAACCATCTACGGCAGTACGGCCCCGTTCGTCCTGCGGCTCGAAGGCGGCGGATCAAGCGATCCGGACGGTGATCCGTTGCGGATGACCTGGTCCTGGACGGCCACGGGAGAGCCGCTTGACACCGGCGAGAGCGGTCTGATCGAACTGGCGCCGGGCACGTATGGTCTGACGCTGACCGTGGAGGATTACCGCGGCGGGTCGGACACGGACGAGATGCTGTTCATCGTAGAACGTACGGCGCCGAAGGACTGGGAAGGCTGGCACGGGACCATGGGCACGGGGCATGCGTGCGAGACCAACGAGAACTGGCTGCAGAACTGGCCGCCGGTCGTGGAATGGGTGAACTACGGCATATCCGGTTCGCACAGCGGGCTGAACGTGAGCGACGGCCGGGTATACTACGTCGCCGGGCATCGGATCCACTGCATCGACGCCTATACTGGAAAGACGATCTGGAGCCACCCGTTCGATGGAGGTGACGGGACCTCTGCCGTGGACGACAAGTACGTGTACGCCCCGACAAGAGGCAACGAAAGCGGCGGATCGAGCGACCGCTACGGACGAGTGTATTGCTACGACAAGTTCGACGGCGCCTTGATCTGGTCCACCGGCGAAATCGGGCCGGGCTACGTTTGGGATGCGAACGACGAATACGGCTCGATCACCGCACTTGGCGATGTTGTGTTCTACGGCAAACACGCGCTGAATCGGTACACCGGCGAGATCCTGTGGTCGGGCTACAGAACCGTCCATTGGAAGCCGTTCGACTGGGACGGGCACACGCGGATTCTCAACGGTGGAAGCGGCAAGTTATACGATTGCACGACCGGCGAGGAGGTGCTCTATGCCGGGCCGAGGGTGCGCAACAAGGAAGGCTGGTACTCCCATACACAGACCCACGGGACCGACAAGATCTGGACCATTGATGAGGTCTGGCAGGTCGGCGGCTCGAAGATTTCCGATTTCGGCGATGTGGGGGCGGTCACCTACACGCAACCCTTCACCATGGGCGACGACGGATGGTTCGTGGCCGGCGGCCACGGTTGCGGCGGCCAGGTTTATCACGTGAATCTGAACAACGGCACGAGGACGGCTGCCGGCGTAGGTGTCGGCACAATGATCGCGGTGCGGGACAAGGTGATCGGGCAGAAGGGGCCCATCTACTTGATCGAAAAGACCGCCACGGGGGTCAACACGAGAACGTTCACCTTCGACAGCGGCGGCCGGGGATATGCCGAGCCGGCATATGCCGACCAGCGCATCTACTATCAGGCCGCCGACGGTTTGACGTGTCTGTACGTCGGGCTGCGCGCCCCGGTGGTCGAGAACCGGTCGGGGCTGTGGAACGCGGCCACGCGGCAGGCTACGATGTCCGGCCGGCTGGTCAACACCGGCGGCGCTCCTGCGAGCGGACTGCTCTACTGGGGCCGGACGGACGGCGGCACCAACGCGGCGGCCTGGGACCATTGCGTTGACGCGGGTGCTCTCAGTGTGGGGTTGTTCTCGCATACGGTCCCGAATGTGCCCACGAACACGATGGTGTTCTTCCGCTGCCGGGCAACCAACGTTCACGGAAGCACCTGGGCCTCGGGCAAGAGCATGCGGGTATCCACGCACATCCCCGAGACCGTCGACGCGCGGGATGAGCTTCTGCTGCATTGGGCCTTTGACGAGGGTACCGGGGTCAGGACGTTCGACCGTTCCGGCAACGGTCACCACGGTGACATCACCATAAACGGCTTGAACGGCAAGTGGATGAACTGGACCAACGGCGTGATCGGCGGCGCCCTCAACGTCACCCGGGCGAGGATCGGTAGCATTTTGCCTGAACGGCATCTGGTCGCCCCGCTCGAAGAGAACTGGACGGTCACATTGTGGGTGAATTACACAAATGCATCGGGAACTTTCTTCCTTCTGACAGAGTATCCCAGGGGCCATCCGGCAGGCTCGGGAAGCACGTTTACGCTCGGTGTCTCCGGGGACCAGACCCTGCAAGCTAAGGACAAGAAATCGCACCATACAAGCACTCCCCTCCATGACGGGCAATGGCATCATCTTGCCGTGGTACGATCTGACGGAACCACGGAAATCCACATCGACGGCATTAGGAATCTGAACTGGGCTTCCCCGGACGTAGGATGGACGTACCGCGGATTCATTGTCGCGCCCAGCGAGGCACTGCGGGGGGTGACCTTTGACGATGTCCGCATCTATGGTCGAGCGCTCGGAGCCGCGGAGATCGGCGCTCTGGCACAACTGGCCGGCGGTTCCCGACAGCAGCAGGAATGGACCCTTGCCGCCGGATCGGCCGATGCGCAGGAAGCGGCGGACGGCGCGGTATCGCTTGACGGCACGGAGCTGGACGTCGGCGCGGACAGTGGCGGCGACTCGACAACCGTCGGATTGCGGTTCACCGGTGTTCAGGTGCCGAAGCACGCTGCAATTCTCAGCGCGCACATCCAGTTCGCGTCGTCGTCCGCCGCGGTAGAAGAGGCGGTATTCGGTATCCATGCGCAGGCGTCCGGCGATGCGCCCGCGTTCGCGGCTTCGACCGGGAACCTGACTTCGCGTCCGCGTACGGGTGTCGGGGTCTCCTGGGTGCCCGTGTCCTGGGACGCGGGTGTTGAAGGCATGGATCAGCGCACGCCCAACCTGGCGGGGATCGTCCAGGAGCTGGTCGACCGCGAGGACTGGTCGAGCGGCAACGCGGTCGTCTTCCTCGTGAACGGCTTGGGTCGCCGCGTGGCGGATGCGCAGGAGAATGCGTCCGGCAAGGCGCCGCGCCTGCTCGTGGAATGGACCGATGTTGACGACGTTGACGGCGACATGCTGCCGGACGCCTGGGAGCGCACCGCAGTCGGCATGGCTGCCGGGAGCGTCCTCACGGCCGATGACCTGGACGGGGACGGGATGCTGAACTGGCGTGAGTACATTGCCGGTACCGACGCGTCGGATCCGGCAGATCTGCTGAAGCTCGGTATCCGCAGCGTTGCCGGCGGGCAGGTCGCGGTTTCCTTCGACGGGCGCGCGGCGGAAGGACCGGGCTACGACGGCCTGTCGCGCTACTACTCGCTGCTGACGTGCGCGCAACTGCCGACATCCCCGGGCTCCGGTGTAGTCGAGACGGTGTGGCACGAGGATTTCGATCTTCCGGACGGGACGACTGTCGACGATGGCTCTACCGCGTGGACCGCCATGATGTGCTACCCACAGGGCATGTTCATGGTGACCAACGGAATGTTCCACAGCGCGTACTGTGCTCGCCCGCAAAAGGGATGGAGCGATGACTCCATCTGGCGGTCCGAGGCGGTCGAAACACTGGGTGAACCTGTCGATGTGTCGGTGGATATCCGCTGTAACGAAGGCGTCGATAGCGGAGACTGGATCGAGGTTCTCTATTCGCTGGACCGGGGGGGCGAGGTGCGGGTCGCGAGCCGCGTCGGCCAGTTCAACGGCGGCGCATGGGAAACGGTCGGTGCATCCGGCCTGGTCGGGTCCACCGTCGAGGTCATTGTTCGTGTCAAGTCTGACAGCCTCGCTGATATCCATTGGTGGGACAATGTGCGGATCACCCGCCGTTCTGTTTCGGACTGGCCCTGTGTGCCGGGCCTCTCCAACGTTCTGGTCGATCGCGAATGCACGCTCTCCCACACCAACGCGGCGCCGGGCAAGACCGGGTTCTATCGGTTGAAGGTGGGGTTGGAGTGATACCTGATGCGGCGGAGGCCCGCCGCTCTCCAGGAGTATTGTCCAGGAATGGAGGGTCGGGCTCTGTCCCGACCGCATGGGGCGGACGACACGGAGGTCGTCCCTCCAAGTTTTTGGAGCGCGGCGGGCCTCCGCCGCATCTGCCGGCCCTTCATGCACAGCATTTCGAAAGCGAGGCCTGCCCAGGAGGCGTGGGCCGGAGATTGCGACTTCTCGTGCCAGTAGTCGATACCGCCTCGCTTGAATACCAGTTTCGGAGCTTTCTCGATCCAACAGAAATAGAACCATAGGTATTCGTCCACGAGGACGTATTTGGTAGCCCGCCTCTTGTGGCGATAAGGGGTTCTGGCGGCGACGAATCCGCAGGCTTCCAGCTCGCAGAGCCATTTTCGTAGTCTGCCGCCGACCGACGACTGCGTGGCTTGGGCGATCTCCTTCAGGTATAGCCCGGAGCGGCTCTTTGAGAGCGCCGTCACGATCCGGGCATGTTTCTCGGATGACGCGAACAATGATGAGAACAACCGTGAGAATTCCCCGTAGAGTCCCTGGCCCTCCTGGAAGTACATCTCGGCAATGATCTGTGTTGCCGATCGCCCCGGTTCCGCGAAATCGAGGTAGTAGGGAATCCCGCCGGTGGCCATATACAGTTCGATGACTTGCCTGGCGTCGAGTCGTATGCCGCGCGAGTGAAGAAAGTCCCTGGTTTCTGCTAAGGTGAATGGGTTCAGTTTCAGTGAGCGCGTGATGCGATTATGGAGGCCGCCTTTTGCGTTGATCACCTTATCCAGCATCCAGGATGTGGCGCTGCCGCAGACGATGACGCAAAGGTTCGGGACGTATTGGAGCCGCGTATTCCAGATGTAGTCGAGTTCGTCACACGGCCAGGAGCTGGGCCTGCCGTGCACCGGACACGACGCGTTTGCGAAAGTTGCCTGGGGTCATGGCTTCGAGGTTAGTAGTTCTTCCACAGGAGCCAGAGCTTGAAGAACGGGTTGATGAACTTGTACTCGCCCTGGTAGCGGTAGATCACTTTGATCTGCACAAGGCGGCTCAGCGCCTTCTTGACCGACGCGGGTAGCGTAATCCCCACGCCTTCAAGAAAGGCCGCGGATAGCGGAGATTTCCCGCCTAGCCTCGCAAGCCCGGTCAGGCACTTGAGTTGCTGCCCGGTTACCTGCACCAGCACTGCCTCGTAACCCTTGGATTCGCGAGAGAAGATCAGCTCGAACGCACTCGGGAAACAGTTCTTCGTAATGCTATCCCCCGGCGAAGATGTATCCCAGAGCGCCGCGCAGAGCTCCTGCACGTCGCCAGGAACTGACTCAGCCGTCGAGATTATCTTGCTCAAGGTCTCATCGGTTATCCTGCGCCGCCCTTTCCTGAATCTCTCCTTCAGGAAGGCAGAGAAGACACTCGGTTCGAGGCTGTCCACATCGATGGCGATTGCCGACTTGAAGAATGGACTGTCAGGACTGTTGAAAATGTCACTCATCCGGTTACGAATGCTGCCGGCGAAGATGTACGGGATATCGCCGTGGAACTGAACCTTGCTTCGCAGAAGCGCCAAGGTTTCTTTGGCGTCGGGGAGATTCAGCACATCCTGAAACTCATCGAACACAACAGTGATGGCTTTGCGTTTCTGCATTGCCTGTAGCAGATCGAGAATCGCCTCAACGGAATCGGGTCTGAGTGTTACACGTGGATCGAGGGAAACAGAGGGCTGTCCGGTGAATGGGTCGATAGAGACGGAAGGCCTCAACTGGGCCAGGGTCTTGACGAGCTTCTCCATCATGCCGGCCTGCCCCTCGGCTGAGACGATGGCCTTGATCACGCGTTTGGCGAAGTCATCCGCTGTCTTGATCTCAAGCAGATCCACATATACCATCCGATGCTTCTTCGCCTTTCGGACTGCCTCACAGATCAGAGACGTCTTGCCCATCCGCCGCTCGCCCTGAAGCACAACGTTCTGCCCTGACTTGATGAAGCCGACCATCTGCTTGAGCAGTTCCGGGCGAGGACAGAAGTCGTCTTCACTCACTACCTGGCCGTACTTGAATGGATTCATTATAGTGTCCAGTGTTATACCATACGGTATATCACTAGTTGGCATAAGTCAAGGCGGAAAATGGCGGGAACTGGGGCTTACGGGGCCCGGTGTCGGGCCGGCCCTGTTTGCCGCCAAACGCGCATGCATGACGGGCGGGACCCCGTCTACCGCGAAACCGACTTGACGCGCTTGCGGAAGTCGCTGGGGGTCATGCCTTCGAGGCGCAGGAATGTCGAGCCGAGATGTGAGGGGTTCGCGAAGCCGGTTACATAGGCCACTTCCTTTATGCTCAGCGTTCCGGCGGCGATAAGCGTCTTCGCGCGATCCACGCGGGCGCGTAGCAGCGCGTCTACCATGGTTGTTCCGAAGACCTCCCTGAAGCGGCGCTGCAACGTCCGGACGGTCGTACCCTTGCCGGCGGCTTTGGCTATGTCGTCCACCGATATGCTGCGCTGCATGTTGTTCTCGATGAAGCTGACCGCGCGTACCAGCGCCGGATCGTTGGTTGCATACCGGTCCGTTGATTCCCTGTTGATGACGCCGACAGGCGGAACCAGGATCGGTTTCTCGGGCGGCGGCTCACCGTTGAGGAGGCGGAGCAGCAGCTTGGCTGCCCAGTAGCCGATCTCGTAATCGGGCGTCTCGACCGTGGAGATAGACGTGAAGCAGCATGAGTTCGGTAACGGATCGTTGTCCACCCCCAGCACCGCAACCTGGTCAGGGCACGTCAGGCCCCTTGCGTGCGCGTGATGTATCGCCGAATGCGCAGCCCAGTCATTGCAGGCGAGAACGGCAACGGGCTCGCCCGGGTGCTCTGCCATCAGGGCCTCGACCTCGTCGATTGCTTTGATGCCTCGACCCGTAGTAGAGCGTATGCCGGCCATTCCAGCGTCGTTCAGCGCGTTGACGAACCCTCGGCCCCTAAGGACCCCGAAGCCGCTGTCGTCACCGGAGTAGACAAACAACTTGAACCCGCGGCGCAGGAAATGCTCTGCCGCCATACGTCCGATCGCAAGGTCATCCGGCAGAACCTGGGGGAACGGCACTTCCGGTGCTATGTTGTTGATCACCACGATGGGCCCGTCGAAATGCCGCCACATGTCTATATGTTCTCCGCCGCCGATGTACAGAATCGCGCCGGCGTACCTTCTCCGGGCATCGTCGGCAGAGGCGGGCATGGGCGCGGTGGTGACCTCACAGTTGTCGAGCTCCGCGTACAGCACATCCGAAACACCGCGCAGACGTCCGGTGTGAATCTGCTTCGGGCCGAACATGATTCGGCGGGGGTTGTAGGACCCAAGCTTTCTCGGCTTCTTCGGCATGGCTACAGTACGCTCGCGCTGCGCGTTGTCCTCGGCCCAGACGGTTCGGCGCAGCCGCGCCCTCCTGGCACAGTGGGATGCGGCGGAGGCCCGCCGCTCTCCAGAGGATTGGAGGGACGACCGCCGTGTCGTCCGTGCCAGCGGATTGGAGGGACGACCTCCGTGTCGTCCGTGGCCCGGACGGAGCCGGGCCCTCCAACTCGGAGCATCCGAGCCTGGAGCGCGGCAGGCCTCTGCCGCATCTTGTCAGTCCGTGACGCGAATATAAGATCTGGCTGCCTGGGAGTCAAGGGGGTTGTCTGTCTGCGATGCCTTCATTCTGCACTGGGGAGACGCAATCGTATGCGTAGTCGTCGCAATCATGAGAGTAGTCGCTGGTAATGTAGCGTGCCTGATAACACATCTATCTTGCAGGGCAATTGCAATGAACATCGCTGAATAGGGGGAACGATGATGAGCCGTAATTCTGCCAGGATCTTTATCGCCATTTCTTTTGTCTCGCTCGTGGCATGGGCGCCGGCGCTTGCCGGGCCGGATCTTCAGATCGATACGCAGGAATCGGTGATCCTGATCCCGCAGGGGACGGTATCATCGAATACGCTGGAGATATCGAACGACGGCGACAGTACGCTGACCTGGACGCTGTGCGACAGCTTCAAGGGCAAGGTCGTCAGGGACTTTGAAAACCCCTGGACCTCGGCCTACAGCATGCGCTACGACGCCACGCGCGACTGTTTGTGGCTGGCCTACTACTACAGCAGCGAACTGAAGAAGGTCAGCACAAGCAACGGCTCGGTGCTGGCAACGAAGAACATGGGGTCGAACTGCACTCGGCCCTACGCCATCGAAATGGACGGCGCGTTCCTGTGGGCGCCGGACTATGTCAATACCCGGTTCGTGAAGTCCAACCTCGACAACATGTCGGTGGCAGCCACCGTGCCGTTTCCCTCGGGCTGGACCTACTGCTACGGTTTGGGCATCGGTGACGGGAAGATGTTCGCCACGCGCTACAACTACGACTACCGCAAGAACATCTACCGCCTGAACCCGTCCAGCGGCGCAGTCGCGCAGACGTTCAGCAATGTCGAGTACTTTTATTATTCCGGTAACCACATCGGCTACGGCGACGGGGGAGTCTGGTTCGGCGCCTACTACAAGCCGAAGAACGTGATCAAGAAGTTCGATCCCGCGCTGGGTAAGGTCCGGAGCGAGATCGAGATGCCCAACTGGGATACCACCTACTGTAGCATCCGGGACCAGTCGCTGACGGGGGATGGCCGGATCTGGGCGCTGACCTACCGGCACGACTACCACGAGACCAGCGAGAACAAGTACTGGATCCACCTGCTGGACGTGGGAGCGATGCAGCATCTGACCGAATCGGCTGACAGCGGCAGCGTCGCGGCCACCAGCAGTGTACCGGTAGGCGTGGTATTTGACGGTACCAGCGCAGACAGCGGCATCCACCGGGTCGGCATTCGGATCAGCTCGAATGGCGGCACGAAGGAGAAGCCGTACGTGTTCGTCGTGCATGCGCCGGGTGCGAACAGCGCGCCGACGGCGGATGCGGGAGCGGACCAGACGCACGACATCACGGAACCGACGATGGAGGTCACACTGAACGGTACGGGCTCGACCGATCCGAACGGCGACGAACTCGTGTACGAATGGTTCATGGTTGATGGTTCCATGGTTGATGGGAAGAGCCCAACAGTGGTGCTGGGGCCTGGTGTGCACGATATCAAGCTGACGGTCAGCGACCTGCGCGGCGGTACGGATACCGACACGGTACGCATTACGCTGCGTGCGCCGGATATCGAGGTGGACGATCTCTACGTGCCGATTCCCGAAGGCGGCGGCACGGCCAACGGCACGGTCACTGTCCGAAACAGCGGTGACAGAACACTGGACTGGTCGGTCAGCGATACGCTCCAGCTCGATCAGTCGGCGATTGTCCGCGAGTTCGAGGTGAGCTGGGTCAGCAGTTACTCGACCTACGCCTACCCCTACACGATGACCTACGACGCCACACGGGACTGTCTGTGGGTGGGTTACTACTACGACGACGAGGTCGGCAAGATCAACGCCTCGAACGGTTCAATAATCACCACGAAGTCCGTCGGCGCCGGTCGTCGTATCTACGCACTGGACATGGAAGGGGCGGACCTGTGGACCGCCGATTACTACGAGAAGAAGTTCCGGAAGTACAATCCGGACACCATGGCCAACACCCAGACGATCGACAGTCCATGGGGAACGAGCTACGGGCCGTGTTCGCTGGCCCGTGACTCCGGCCAGTTCTACGCATCGCAGTACTACGGCTATGACATCTGTAAACTGAACGCGGGCAGCGGCGCCGTTGAGGCAACGCACAATGTGAACGAGCGTCAGTACTATTACAACCATCACGACGCGATCGACGGGCAGTTGTGGTACACGCGATACAACACGCCGCGGACCCGGATCCACTCCATTGACGGCACGTCCGGCAGCCTGCTGTGTACGCTCGATATGGGGCACTGGAACGAGAACGGCCAGATCTACGACCTGTCGTTCGTGAACAGCACGCAGTGCTGGATGCTGACCTACAACGTGAAGAGCGACGGTAAACGGTGGGCACACCTGGTCGATCTGTCGGCCGGGGCACGGTTCAGCAAAGATGCAGTCAGCGGGATCGTCAGCGCCGGTGCTGCCGCCACGTTTGACGTCAGTTACGACACCACCGGCTTGGCAAAGGGATTGTACCCGGTGCTGTTGACCTTAGCCTCGAACGATCCGGACGAGCCGGTCTACGAGAAAGAGATCTACTTCCTCGTGCACGAGGATGCGCCGAACAATCCGCCGGTCGCCGACGCGGGGCCCGACATCACGCGCGAGACGTTGGGCGTGGCCGCGCCGTTTATACTGAACAACCTGAGCGGCGAGGGATCGAGCGATCCGGACGGCGATCCTCTCAAGATGAGCTGGAGCTGGACGGATACGGGCGAACCGCTCGTATTGAGCGAGAATGGCGTAATTGAGCTGGCCGGCGGTTCGTACGGGTTGACGTTGACCGTCGAGGACTATCGCGGCGGAGTGGATACCGACGAGATGGTGTTCACGGTCAATGCCGGCGCGTTGCGTCGGGATTCACCGCAGTACAACGGGCCAAACAGTGACAATAGTCATGTTGCCGAAGACTGGCTCGAGAACTGGCCGCCGATCGAGCGGTGGCGTGTGAATACGCGCTCCGGCTACGGGCACGCCGTGGTACTGGACGGGCGGATGTATACGTGGGGACATGGGCCGAGGTGCTTCGATCTCAAGACGGGTGAACAGATCTGGCTGGGTGATGTGAACTCGTACCCCAAGGGTGACCCGGGCAACACCTATACGACCTTCGCCAAGGTTTGGCCGGTGGTTGACGAGGTACATGTGTACACGGTCGATGGCGGGGGCGTGTTATGCGCCTGGGAGAGGGATACGGGCGAGCTTGTCTGGTACAATAAGGGACCGAACAACACGTATATCCCATCGCCGTATGTGGACGGTGACCTGGTCTTTGGAGATTACGGTGCGTGTAACAAGTTCACGGGCGAGAAGGTCTGGACCTACTCCACCGGCTGGGGATGTCCGTACGGGTTCGATTACGAGGGACGCCGCTGGCTGCAGCTCAACGGGTACATGTACAACATGGCCACCGGCGAGAAAGGCAGTCATCTTGCCTATCCCGACGGCTACTCCATGGCGCCGACGCTTTTCGACGGCAACAAATGGTTCGATATCCAGTCCGTACGGGTGATGGGCGGCAGCACGCTGTGGACGGTGCCGTCGAACAAGGACAAGGGCTACATGACCCAGTACACCAGGCCGGCGATTGTCGACGGCTACGCCTACTTCCCGCACTGTCATGACTACAGAGGCGGCGCCGGGCCGCTGAAGTGCGTACGGTTGACCGACGGCCAGCTCATGTGGAACGGGCCGATGACCATCGGCGCCAGCGCCGCGGACGGGCTGCTGGTGTTTTCTGCCAAGGGCGGCATCAACGTGATCAAACACGACCCCACGCATATGAATCACGAAGGGCGCGAGATCTTTAACATCGACGGCCTCGGTGTGGGGGGATACGGGGTCCAGCCGTTCGTGGTGGGCAAGAGAATCTATGCGAAGTGCGGCGGCTGGATGGTCTGCCTGGACTGCGCGTTTTCGGCGCCTGTGGTGAACAACTACCCGGGAGCGAAGTGGCACTCGAAGACGGCCTCCGCTTCCTTGCGCGGCAAACTTGTCAACACCGGCGGGAAGCCTGCCGAAGTGCACGTCTATTGGGGTACGAGCGACGGCGGAACGAACACGGGCGATTGGCATGCGTGTGTGTCGGTCGGCCCGACCGAAAGGGGCCCGTTCTCGGCTCAGATCCCCGGACTGGAGACGAACGCGGTCTACTACTACCGCAGTTGCGCGGTCAACGAAATCGGCGCCACCTGGGCGCCCTCGACGAAGAGGTTCACAACGCCGGTGCCGGGCACGGTGGACGTGACCTCGGGGCTCTTCGTTCATTGGCCGTGTGACGAACTGGAGGCCTGGTCGGTTCCGGATGTCACCGGTAACGGCAACCACGGTTTCATGTCCAGGGGGTGCATCGGCACAAACGGCGTCATCGCCGGCGCCGCCTCGACCGGGCCGGCCGGCTGGCATACTCTCGGCGGTCTGCAGTGCGAGCCCCTCAGCGAACGTATCCGAGACGATTTCACGGTCGCGGCGTGGATCAAATGCGGGGGCGTCGGCGGTCCCTGGGTCAAGCTCTGGTACGACCTCGATACGGGCAACGGTAAGGGATTCGGCTCACCCGATTTCTCGAACTCCAAGGCGAACGAGTGGCAGCACATCGTGGCGTTGCAGAGGGACGGCATGCGCCGCCTGTATCGCGACGGCGTGTGCGCGCGGGTGTACGATCCCGGTGCCGGAGCGGGCGATACGTTCGGCGGCCTGACGATCGATCGCGGGGTGATCTTCGACGATCTCCGCGTTTACAGCCGGGCACTGAGCGACGCGGAAATCGGCGTGCTGTGGGCCATGGGCGCGGGGGAAGCGTCCGGTTGGGCGTCCGTGGACGGCGATGATGCCGAGGAGTCGGACGACGGGAGCGTGTGTCTCGACGGGCTGGAGTTGAACCTTGGGCAAACCGCTGACGGCCGGGCGACGCTCGCGGGACTGCGTTTCCCGGCGTTGGCCGTCCCACGCGGCGCGACCATCCTGTCCGCCGATATCCGGTTTCGGGCGGGCGGGTGCAGCAACAGGAAGGAGGTCGTGCTGAGCGATGTGCAGCTCGGCGGGTATGGCGGCGTGAATGACGGCACGGCGGTGATCCGTGACGGCGGCCGTACGTTGAGTCTGGCCGGGAACATCTGCCGGGCACATCCGTTTCCGTACACGGTCGGGTCCGACACGATCCTCGAGTTCGATTTCTCCTCCAGTGTCGAGATGGGCACCATGCACGGCATCGGCCTCGAAGACCAGACCAATTCGGCGTCGTACAACCAGATTTTCAACCTGTACGGGGCCAAGGGCGGCATATCCGCCGGGTTCCGTGATTACAAACCGGAGCAAGGCGTTCGGCACTACCGGATTCCGATCGGGCAGTACTACACCGGTCCCATGACGCATGTGGTTTCTGTCAACCGGGATACCACGGCGCCGCTCGCCGCGGACAGCATGTTCAGCAACATCGTCTTGTATGATACCGGCGCGTGGGTGTCGAATCCCGTGAGTCTTTGGATTGGCAGTGAAGTCGCGGACGATGCCGCCGCGTTCACGAGTGCCGCACGCGACTTGAGTGCGCGCCCCGTCACGGAGGCCAAAGTGCTGTGGCTGCCCGGCGCATGGCTGCCGGGCGACAGCGGGCCTGCGCAGAAGACGCCGGACCTGGCTGCCATCGTACAGCCGATCGTTGACCGTGAAGGTTGGACGAGCGGGAACGCGCTGGCGTTTCTGGTCGCGGGCGTTGGGGGGCGAACCGTTCTTGCCGGCGAACGCGGTGCGACGGCGAAGCCGGTGCTCTCGGTGACCTGGACAGAGGATCCCGATCTGGACCGCGACGGCATTCCGGACACCTGGGAACGTGTCGCAGCGAACGCGCCGGCGAGCGAACAGGCGCCGGGCGGCGACGCCGACGGCGACGGGGTTCTGAACTACGAGGAATACTTCATGGGCGACGCAGCCGCGGATTCGGGTGAGGAACCGTTGCTGTCGTTGGAGACCCGCCCGAACGGGAAAGTTGTCGCCTGCGTCAACGCAAGAGCCACGGACCCCTTCTACTTTCCCGGAATGAACCGCTACTACACACTCATGCATCGGGAAGCGCTGCCGACGAGTGGCGGGACCACAGAGACGCTGTGGCACGAGGATTTCAACCTGCCCGACGGCACGACGAATGACACCGGGGAATCGGCCTGGACGCTTTGGGATGACACCGGCAACCCGTGCGTCAGGTCGGGCCGGTTCTCCTTCAAGGGGAGAATGAGTTCGCATGCGACCTGGCGTTCGGAATGGATAGACATTGGCTGGAAGCGCGTCGACGTCAGTCTCGACATCAGGAGCGAGAGCGTGAAGGACGGCGATATCAGTGTGCGATACGCCGTCAACGGCGGCAGCGAACAGGAACTGGTCAGGCACACAGGCGGCTTCAACAGCAACGCGGTCGAAACGGTGCGGATCAGGGGACTGGTTTGCGAAACGCTTCGGCTAGTCGTCCGTGCGAAGGCGTACAACAGCCACAACCTTGGCTACACTGTCGACAACGTCAAAGTCACGCACACCGTCGGTCCCGAATGGCCGGCCGTGCCGGGCGTCTCGAACGTTCTGGTGACAACCGACCGAATGATCGAGCACACGAACGATACCCCCGCCAAGACGGGGTTCTATCGACTGAAGACGAGGTTGGAATGATAACGGATGCGGCGGAGGCCCGCCGCTCTCCAGAGCATTGGAGGGACGATCTCCGTGTCGCCCGTGCCAGAGGACTGGAGGGACGACCTCCGTGTCGTCCGTGGCCCGGACGGAGCCGGGCCATCCAACTCGGAGCATCCTAACATGGAGAGCGGCGGGCCTCCGCCGCATCTGCGAAGACAGAGGGCCGGCTCGCACACGCCCCTACGGCATTGCGGCTGAGAAAGGCAGCGATGCCGGTGTCGGGCCGGCCCTGATCGCACGTGGTCCTCGCATGCCTTGTGCCGCACTCCGGGCCAGTTTAGCAAACAGGGCGCTTGTATCGTTGTTTGCTGAACTAGGCCTGAAATAAGCGAGGATTCCTGCTGCAAGCGCAAATACACCCGAATCTGCAGGACTTTCTCGACTTCACCATTTCACGAGTATCTCGATACGCGTGAATCGGCTCAGCCGAGAAAGCCCAACATCTCCGGGCGTCTTCACGCTTTCGCGACGAAATCCTCGCTTATTTCAGGACTAGGAGAAACGGGTCAGTTCAGCAAAGGGCGCTTGATGTCTCGTCTTTGCTGAACTACGGCCCATTCTTCCGTCAGCCTCCGCGTTCCGGAGGCCCGAGCGGCGCGCAGGCCGATATCTTGATTCGACGCCGCGGTCGAATCCTGACGGTTGTTGAGTGCAAGTTCCGCAATGACCCCGTAGGGACGGCGGTTATCAAGCAGATGGATGCCAAAATCAGGGCAATCCAACCGCCGCGGACCTACACTGTAGAACGGGTTCTGATCACCAGCGGCGGAGCGACAGCGGATCTTCACTCCGCAGATTACTTCCATCGCATCCTGGGGCTGGATGCAGTTCTCGGCGTGTGAGCAACGCCGGTGTCGGGCCGGCCCTGTTCGACGCCTGCTCCATCCCTCCCGCCGTGTCGTCAGGCTGACGGATCACACATCGGTTTGAGTGCTCGGAGGACGTGATTCCGTTCGTCTGTGACGTGATCTTAAGAGTCACGCTTGCTAAGCTTGGGTGTTGCTCCCCACATATATCTATCAGGGGCGATCATGTCGAATTCAATGGGGGCAACCATGCGCAATCATCACACCCGCAAAGTGTCTGTTCCGATTCTTGCTGTCTGTCTGTACACGGTAGGTTCGACGGCATTCGGCGTACCCGAACTGAGCATCGACACTGCCGAATCGGTGGTGCACGTGCCGATCGGGACGGTTTCCACCAACGCGCTGGCGATCGATAACGACGGCGATACGACGCTCAACTGGACCTTGATGGACAAGTTCCACGGCAAAGTCGTCAAAGACTTCGCCAACCCGTGGACGTCGGCCCGCAGCATGCGCTACGACGCCACGCGCAACTGCCTGTGGTTGTCCTACTACTACAGCAGCGAACTTAAGAAGGTCAGCACAAGCAGCGGCTCGATCGTTGCCACCAAGAACATGGGCTCGACCTACACCCGGCCCTACGCCATCGAGATGGACGGCTCGTATCTCTGGACGGCGAACGACACCAACGGCTTCATCAAGTTCAACCTCGACAACATGTCCGTGCTGGATGCCGTGCCGCTTCCGTCCGGCTGGACCTACGCCTGCGGCATGGCGATCGGCGACGGGAAGTGGTACTCGACGCGGTACAACTACAATGACCGAGACAACATCTACCGGCTGAACCCGTCCAGCGGCGCCGTCGCGCAGACGTTCAAGGATGTCGAGTACTTCTACTACCGATACAACCATATCTCCCACGACAACGGCGGACTGTGGTTCGGGGCCTACAACGGGGGAAAGAACGCGATCAAGAAGTTCGATCCCGTCCTGGGCAGGATCAGGCACGTGATACAGATGCCGGACTGGTATGAGAGCATGAACATCTACGACCAGTCGTTCGAGTCATCCAGCCGGGTCTGGGTGTTGACCTACCGGCACGACTACCACATCACCGGTACGTACAACTACCGCATCCAGCTGCTGGACGTGGGGCTCCTGGAGCACCTGAGCCAGTCGGCGGACAACGGATCGGTGCCGGCCGGTGAGTCCGGGAACGTGGATGTGGTGCTCGATGCCCAGGGCGCATCGAGCGGGATACACCGTGTGGACGTGGAAGTCGCCTCGGACGGCGGCACGGAGACGAAGCCCTATGTGTTCGTGGTCCACACACCCGGCGCCAACGGCGTGCCGACGGCCAATGCCGGTCCCAACCAGACAATAGACGCCACCGCGCCGACCATGGAAGTAACGCTGGACGGTTCCGGCTCAACCGATCCGGACGGCGACGAGCTGGTCTACGAATGGAAGGAAGTCACGCCGACAGGTACCATCATATGGGCGACGACACCGGGCGTAACGATCGGCCTGGCGCCCGGCGTACACGATCTGACGCTTACCGTGGATGACTATCGCGGCGGCATCGATAGTGATACCGCCAGAATCACAATAAGCGCCCCCGATATCGAGGTGGACGACCTTTACGTTCCTGTTCTGGAGGGATCCGGGACAGCCGCGGGAACTGTCACTATCAGGAACGACGGCGACCAGCCGCTCAACTGGTCGGTGAGCCACACACTCAGGATCCCGCAGTCCAGCGTTATCCGTGAATTCGAAGTGACCTGGAAGAGCAGCTGTTCCAGCTATGCCTATCCCTACACCATGACCTATGACGCGACCCGCGACTGTCTGTGGGTGGGCTACTACTACGATGACGAAGTCGGCAGGATCAATGCGAACAACGGATCGGCCATCGAGACGAAGGCGCTGGGCGACGGAAAGCGGGTCTACGCACTGGACATGGAAGGGGCCTACCTGTGGAACGCCGACTACAGCGAGAAGAAGTTCCGGAAGTTCGATATGGACACCCTGGCCAATCCGCAGACGATCAACAGTCCGTGGGGCACCGGCAATGGTCCGGCGGCGATGGCGCGTGACTCCGGTCAGTTCTTCGCCGCGCAATACTACGCTATGGATGTGTCACGGCTCAATGCCGGCAGCGGCGCGGTTCAGGCAACGCTGTCGGTCGAGCCCGAGAGATTCCGCTATAACAACAACCATTTGGACGCGATCAACGGCAAGGTCTGGTACAGCCGGTACAACCTGCCGCGCAACCGGATCCACTGCATCGACGGGACTTCGGGCAACGAGCTTCAGGCGCTGGAGATCGACGGTTGGCAGGAGAGCGCTTACCTGTATGACCTGTCCTTCGCGAACAGCACGCAATGCTGGATACTGGCCTATAACGCGAAGGGTGATAGCAAACGTTGGGCGCACCTGGTGGATATTTCGGCCGGGGACAAGTTCAGCAAGAGCGCGGGCAGCGGGACGGTCGCTGCGGGCGGCACGGGCACTTTCGACGTGAGTCTTGACGTGACCGGCCTGGCCGTAGGCTGGCATCCGGTTCTCCTGACCTTCACCTCCGACGATCCTGATGAGCCGGTATACGAGAAAGAGATCATCTTCATCGTGCACGAGGACGCGCCGAACAATCCGCCGACGGCGGACGCGGGACCCGACCGGACAGAGAGTGTGCCGGGTGTCTCGGCCCCCTTCGTGCTGGCGCTGAGCGGGGAGGGATCGAGCGACCCGGACGGCGATTTCCTGATGATGAGCTGGACCAAGAACGGCGAACCGTTCGATCTGCCGGCGAACGGGCTGATCGATCTGACCGGTGGTGTGCACAGGTTCGTGCTGACGGTGGACGACCTGCGCGGCGGGGTGGATACCGACGAGATGCTGTTCACGGTTAACGCGAGCACGCCATGGGACGACTGGCCGCAGTACGGCGGGCCGGACCGCAACAACGTGTCCCAAGATACCGGCTGGCTGGAGAACTGGCCGCCGATCGAGCGTTGGAGGATATGGGCGGGGTTTGGGTATGCGCACCCGGTCATCAGCGAGGGACGGATGTACACGCATCGCTCGAACGATGCCAAGAACGGCTGGCGGGATGATCATCACTGGGTGCGCTGTTACGATACCGAGACCGCGGAACTGCTCTGGAAGTCCGAGGACATCGGGGAAGGCGCGGCGCAGTACGACCATAATTTCGGCTGGGGCGCTGCGACGCCGGCGGTGGACGACAAGTACGTATATACCTACAACAACGGCGCCATTGTCGCGGCATGGGACAAGTACACGGGCAGCAACATCTGGTACCGGGCAACCTATCCGGACGGTAACACGTCGGAGGATTGCGGGCGCGGTTCGTCGCCGCTTGTCGAGGGCGACATCGTGCTGATAGGAAAGACGGCATTGAACAAGCATACGGGCGAACTGCTCTGGAAGGGCAGCTACTCGAGTCCGCATGCGTGGGCGCGCGCGTTTGACTGGGAAGGCCGGCGCTGGTTCATGTACATGGGCCGCAAGACGGATACGCTCACAGGCACCCCCAGCGATTCGCTGGGCAGTCACGCAGGGCGCGGCAGCATGTGTCCGGTGCTCTACGGCGACAACAAGGTCTTCGACGTCAACGGCGTACGCGAGATCGGGCAGAGCGCCGATGAATGGACTTCGTATGACCACAAGATCATGTATGCCCTGCCCACAATCTGGGGCGACTACGCCTACATCGCGAACAGCACGGGATATCGGGCGATGAACGGCCAGCACAAGTGCATCAGGCTCAGCGACGGCGAGGAGATGTGGTCCGGTGTTGCCGGCGACAAACTCTATGGCGCCATGGCTTCCGAAGGCAAGCTGATCGTGAGTCATTCACTGCGTAACCAGGGGAACGGTGTATCGATCATGGAGGCCGACCCGACCAAGAAGAACCTCGGTGGCCGCGGCATCCTCCAGATCGACGGGCTGTTGGTCGGGTGCTACGGTACGTACCCGGTGCTCGTGGACAAGGCGCTATATATCAACTGTCGCGATGAGTGGCTGGTGAAGCTTGACCTTGGCTATTCTGCGCCGGTTGTGGACAACGCGGACGGCGCCCTGTGGAACGCACGGACAGGTATCGCCACGCTGAAGGGCACGATCGCCAACACGGGCGGGTTCGACCCTCAGGCGTTCATCTACTGGGGAAAGAGCGACGGCGGCACGGATCCGGGCTCCTGGGAACACTGCGAGTCTCTGGGCGAGCGCGGCGCCGGGCTGTTCTCTGTCGACGTGTCCGGCCTGGATCCGGACCGGACATACCACTACAGGTGTTTTGGGTCGAACTCAAGGGGTGATACGTGGGCCGCCGCTTCCGAACGGTTCGCGACGTATGCGGAGTCGACGGTCGACGTCAGTAGCGACCTGATTCTGTACTGGTCGTTTGACGAGGGTTTGGGGACCCGTGCCACCGACGTCTCCGGCTACGGCAACCATGGCGAGTTCATCAATCCCGGTACCGGCCTGTGGACCAACGGTGTCGTGGACGGCGCTGTTCGGATACCGTGTGACTACAAGCAGCCACGTGCCGTTGCCTGCACGCGTTTGAGTCAACGTCTGCGTGAGAACTGGACCGTTGCCGTGTGGCTCAACGTTCTCGAGGAAGGCGGCACCATCTTATGTCTCTGCCATGACGAGGACTATGACTACAAGTCGATGTTCGCCGTCAACGAGAACGGCAGAATGAGTATCAGCGGCGTGACCAAGTACGAGTTCGACATTCTCGGCGCCGGCTGGAAGCATTGGGCAATCACCCGGCGGGGAACCGACATGGAGCTATGGGAGAACGGGAGATGCGTGAAGCAATGGACAGACCCCGTGCAGACCTTCCGACGAGTGCACCTGGGCGATATGAGAACTCAACCACCGGAGATGCTGGTCGACGAAATGCGCATCTACCGGCGGGGACTGAACGAGGCGGAGATCAAGTTTCTCTACCATCTCGGTCGTGCGAGCAGTACCCGTCATGACGGGGCTGTCACCGGCAGCAGTGACGATGCGCAGGAAAGCTTCGACGGCACGGTGAGCGTTGGCGGGGCTGTGCTCGAGCTGGGCGAGGATGGGGGCGGCGGCGCGACTACTGTCGGGATCCGGTTCCCGTGCGTCGGCATTCCGCGTGGGGCGCGAATCGTGCAGGCAACCATTCAATTCGCCGCGGCGGACGCCGATTCGGATCCAGCGGATCTGAGCATCCATGGTCGGGCCTCAGATGATGCAGGCGTGTTCATGGCTCGGGACATCGATGCGTTGATGTCATGGGAGTCGGAGACAATCGTTGTCGGCGGCGTGTTCGATATTTCCGTGGATATCCGGAGCGAAGGCAATATGGGGTCGGATGAGAAGATCCAGCTCATCTACGTTCTCGACGACGGAGCCGAGGTCTTGTTCGCGGAACGGAAGGACAACTTCAACGGCGACGCCTGGGAGACGGTGACAAGCGGCATGCTTTCGGCCTGGAGCGTGCAGGTCATCATCAGAGTCGACAACGATTCCAATTCCCACGCCCACTACTTCGACAACGTGAAGGTCACGCGGCATCGCGGCTCCGGCTGGGACGCCGTACCGGGCTTCTCCGACATCCCCGCGGATACCGACCGCACCATTGAATACACCAACAGCACGCCGGCCAAGACCGGGTTCTACCGGGTGAAGGCGAGGTTGGAGTGATAGCGGATGCGGCGGAGGCCCGCCGCTCTCCAGGAGTATTGTTCCGGAATGGAGGGTCGGGCTCTGTCCCGACCGCATGGGGCGGACGACACGGAGGTCGTCCCTCCAGGTTTCTGGAGCGCGGCGGGCCTCCGCCGCATCTGCGAAGACATAGGGCCGGTCCGCATACGCCCCTACGGTGTTGCGGCTGAGAAAGGTCGTAATGCCGGTGTCGGGCCGGCCCACGTCTACCTGCGCCGCAAGACGCCCCAGATCGGGGTATACTCGTCGGTCCAGAGCGGTGCGCGGCGTTCCGGCGGCGGCGCGACGGCGTCACGTATGGCCGGTTGACTGAGGAACGCTTCATTGCGCGTCACGAGAACCCAGGAGCAACCGGCAATTCCTCTCGGCTTGTTGTCGGGGGTTCGGATTATGACGGAGCGGTAGCCGAGATGCCCGGCTATCCGTGTGACAACCGGCTCCAGCTCCATGTGCCTTGTTCCGGCCAGCACGGCGATTACGCCGTTCGGCTGTATCACGCGTGAGTAGACATCGAACGCTTCGACGGTGAAGAGGTGGACGGGTATGGAGGTGTTCGAGAAGGCGTCCAGTACCAGAACATCGAAAGCCATCGGGCGCGCGGCGGGGTCCGAGATCTGACGTTCCATTGTCAGGCGCGCGTCGCCCGGGACCACGAACATGCGGGCCCCGCGATCGTGGGCGTCGGCTATGAAGCGGAAAGCGAAGTGTTCCGACGGGCCGGTGGCCACTTCAATTACGTCCGGGTTCAGTTCGAAGTACAGGTACGCGTCGCCGCGTTCGGCATACGCTGATATGGCCCCGGCCCCGAGGCCGATCGCGCCGACCCGTAGCGGGCCTCGTCGCGGGAAGTGACGGATTGCGAGACCGACGCCGCTGGTCTCGTGGTAGTAGAGAGTCGGCCATCGGCGACGCTCGTCCTTTTCGAACTGCAGCCCGTGATGCGTGTCGCCGTCCAGGAGCGCGAAGCGTCTCTCATTGTCGGTCTCTCCCTCGGCCCGAACGCTCAGCACGCCGTAGAAGCTGCGCTTCCAGTAGAAAGCGGCGCGATTCAGAGTGAGATTCAGCAGCGTGAGATGGGTCGTCAGGACGGCGACCCCGAGCAATGCCGGCACCCACGCACGCCACCGGCGAACGTTCGGGGTGCAGGCGAGGGTGACGACGAGGCATGTGACGACCAGCGCGACGTGGAACTCGAGATACATCTCGAAAAGCAGGGGTGCGAGGATCGAGACGAACAGTCCGCCCAGTACCCCCCCTCCCGCAACGGCCAGGTAGAAGGCCGTAAGGCGGCGGGGCGCGGGGCGGCGCAGGTACAGCTCGCCGTGACAGACGGTGCAGATGACGAGAAGGGCCAGGCTGTAGATTGTGATCTGTGTGCCGAACTCCATCGTCCACGATCCGAGCCGCGGGACGGCGAAGTGGTTCGGGGTCAGGAAGGCGAGAATGGCCACTGCCGACACGAACGCGCCAAGCATAGAGCGGCGAGGATAGCCACGTCCGGTGAATGTTACGACGAAGGAGGCCAGGTAGAGCGCCAACGGGAGCACCCAAAGGAAAGGAATGCTCGTCACGGTCAGGCAAAGCTGGTTCGTCGTGGCCAGGAGCATGGCCGATGCACAGGCGGACAGAGCGATCCAGAGGAGCACGTTCCCGATGCGCGGCTCGGCGAAGCCTCGTCCTCCAGGAAGGGGATCATTTGTCTTGGATGACTCTTCGGGAGGGCGAAGCTGTGCCGATCCGGCTCCTGCTACACCGACGGCGACCCCAATGCAGGAGACGACAAATGCGCCGAACAGGATCGACCACAACCAGGCCTGTCGGCTAAGCGGTAGCAGGCGCTCTAGGACGAAGGGGTAGCTCAGGAGAGCGAGCAGGGAGCCGAGGTTTGACAGCGCGTAGAGGGGGTAGGGGGAGCGTTCCGGGTGCTGTCGGGCAAACCATGACTGGAGCAGCGGTGCGGTGGCCGACAGCACGAGAAACGGCAATCCGATCGTGACGAGCAGCGTCTTGACAAGGTGCACAGCGGGCTGTTCGGCGCCGTACTCTTTCCAATGCGCGGCGGGCAGGGCCGGAACGCCGCCGTGTGCCGCGTGGCCCAGCAGGACAAGGGACACGAGGAGCAGTCCCACGTGCAGGCCGACCTGGGCACGCGGCGGGAACCAACGGACGGAACCGTGCGCGTATGCGTAGCCCGTGAAAAGCAGGGCCTGGAAACACACCATGCAGGTGGCCCATACGGAAGCTGCGCCGCCGAACCAAGGCAGTATCGCCTTGCCGAACAGTGGTTGCACCATGAACAGCAGGAAAGCGCCCAGGAACACCGATACCATGCACGCCGCGATGCTTCCCTTCTTGGCCGCCTTCATTTGGAGTCCCCCCGGCCCCCGGTTCTTCGCAGCGCGTTCTTGGCTGCAGTCAGCCCCGGCTCCAGCTCAAGGGCCTTCGTGTAGGCCTGCCGCGCTTCGGAAACCCGGCCCTGGCGTTCGAGAGCCACGCCGAGATTGTACCAGTTCCCGCAGTGGCCGGGCATACCCGCGATCAGTTCCCTGTAGATTCTCTCGGCTTCCCTGGAACGGCCGAGCTGGGTCAGGGTTACGGCTCGCAGGTTCAGGAAGAGCAGCTCGCGGCTCCAGTCGACCAGGCGCTTCGAGAGCTTGTCCGCACGGTCCAGCGCGCCCGTGGCCAGACAGATCTTGGTGCGGACAACAAGTGACTGCGTTGAAGGTCCGCCGGTCAGTTTCTCGAACTGGTCGACGGCCGTATGGGCGAGACCGAATTGTTTCATGTTAGTGAAGCTCTCAGCAGCATCGAGGAGGCCGCGGCAGTAAGCCTCGGACTGCCCGGCGGCAAGGAAGAATTTCCGTCCGGCGGCCTCGCTTTCGCCGCGCAACAGGTCCAGCAGTCCGCAGACATGGTGGTATGCGGGTTCGTATGTTTCCGATGTCGGTGCAGCGGGATAGGGACGTGTCCGGGGATTGATGCGGAGATCCGTAACGAGGCGAAGCAAAGTCTGCGGGTACTCCGGGTACCGGCCATCCGCGAAGAAGTCGAAGCAGCCGTCGGGGACGAAACGGAGTATGGCGGGCAGGTAGCCGAACCAGATCGAGGAGCTGACGGTGACGACCGATGGGTCGGGGACGCGTTCTCTGAGGAGTGCACACACGTCGGCCGGATCGTGTTGCAGCTTGCCGTTCAGGTGTTTGCTTCCCATCGCGGTGGGGAACGCGAAGAAATCGATGTCGAAGTCGACCAAGGCCCCATCCGGGAGCGTGGGCAGGTTGTCCAGTGTGGTGACAACGTAGCGGGCTCCCCGGCACGGGAATGAGAAGCCCGAACCGCAGGCGGGTGAGACCCTAGTGTTTTCACCGAGCCGCAAGGAACCCGCGAGGTGCGAGTAGATCCTGTTCCGTCCCCGCGGGGTCAGCTCCGTGTCCGGGACAACCCAGTAGAAGGTCGCAATCGTCCCGTCGGCCAGGCAAGGGTAGACAAAGCTGCCGAGATTGAAGAGCTGGTTCGTGGGATGAGTCTCGAATCGGAACGTCGGCCACAAATCGCTGCGACGATGGATCTGTTCGAACTGCCGGTCCTTCGCGAGAGCGTCGAGCTCCGCCAGTTTGTCCGGAGCGCAATATCGGGAATCATCGTGTGTATCGAGATGCACGACCGTGGCATTGGTCACGCCCAGCGCTTTCCAGACAACATAGGACGAGTTGTGGTTCTCCATCAGGTAGACGTTCCGTTCCTGGCGGACGATTCCCGGAAGATCGGGAATCCCCTCGGAAGGAGTCCCTGGTGCGGAGCTCCGCGAACAGGAGAAGAGGACGGCAAGGGGGAAGAGAAGAGAAGCTGTGCCAATGCTTCCGCGCAGACGTGTGTTCATTGTGGATCCCATGCGCCTGTTCCTCCACGCAGTCGATGGCCGGCATCACTCTATCAGAAAGCAGCAGAACATGGCTAGCCCGGGCATTGCATCAAATCTCTGCTGCGGCCCCACAATGCACGTCGCCTGCGGCACTTGCCCACGGAACGCCAATTTGCAGTATCTCGATACAGCTTCATCGGCGTTCCACGTGCAAGCACCACATCCGACGCACCTTGCGTGCCCTCGCGACGAGATTTGATGCAATGTCCGGGCTAGCGCGACATGTAGAAGGTACGCTTGCGGAACTGGCCGGGGGTGATTCCTTCGAGCTTGCGGAACGTGGCGCCGAAGTGTGACGGGTTTGGGAACCCGGTGACGTAGGCAATTTCCTTTATGCTCAGCGCGCTGGTTGAGAGCAGCTCCTTGGCGCGGTTCACGCGGGCGCGCAGCAGGGCATCGATCATCGAGACTCCAAACGCTTTCCTGAAACGGCGCTGGAGCGTGCGGATCGGCGTGGTGGCGCTGACCGCTTCGGCGATATCGCTGACGGAGATGTTCTTCTCGATGTTGGCTTCGATGAAGTGCAGAGCCTTTTGCAGTGCGGCATCTCTCGTTGCGTAGCGGTCTGTTGACTTTCTGCTGATCACACGCACGGGCGGAATGAGTATGGGTTCCTTTGGAGCCGGATCGCCCGCCATCAAGCGAAGCAAAAGCTTGGCGGCCTGTCTGCCGATCTCGTAATCGGCGTTCTCAACAGATGATATCGGAGCGTAGCAACACGCATTGGCGGTCGGGCTGTTGTTCACGCCCAGAACGGCGACCTGCTCAGGACTGTAAGCCCGTTGGCGCGGGCGTGATGGATCGCAGCATGCGCTCGCCAGTCATTGCACGCGAATACAGCCACGGGCTCATTCGGGTGCCGGGAGAGCATTTCCTGAACAACCACTATCTGGTTCTTGCCGCCCGGCTCCGGGCGTGGCACCTGCTCAATACCGGCTTCGTTCAGTGCCCGGACAAAGCCGTCACCTCGCAGTATCCCAAAACCACTCTCATCCCCCGCATAGACGAAACGGCGAAAGCCGCGTGTGAGGAAGTAGTCGGCTGCCATTCGGCCGATCGCGAGATCGTCGGGCAGGACCTGTGGGTACGGGATATTGCTCTCCATGTTATTGATGACAACGGTTGGTTTCCCAAAGCCCTGCAACACGTCGAGATCGCCGGGGCCGCCGACGTACATGATCGCGGCGTCGAATATCCTCGCCTTCCTGACGGATTCCGGTACGTCGCCCCTGTAGACCTCGCAGTTCTCGATTTCGGCATACAGAACATCGGACACACCGCGCAGGCGGGCTGCATCCGCCTTGTTGGCGAAGAGTATTCTCGTTGGGTTGTAGGGCGTGGATCGCAGCGACATGTACACAAGATAGGCATGTGAACGGAGGCTGCCAATACTAATTGCCAGGCGGGCGCTCATATCATACAGGAGCCCTGCCTCATTCCCCGTTACGTTTGCTTCCGTGCGGACAATAGTATATAGAGGCCCCGGGATAACTATGGAACGCAAGCACGCAATCCCGTTGATCGCGATAGGGCTGGGCACGGCAGTCATTGTGCTGCTTGTCCTGTTCAGGTTCGACCCCCGCTCCGGCGATCCCGATGGAACCGATCACAAGCTCAGTTCGGATTCGGCCCCACCCGCGAAGCTGTGTCCCGGGCCTGCCCGAAGCGCTGGGAAGAAAGTTGCCTTTACGAAGTTCGACATGGCGAAGGTGGCTGTTCCCGAGTCTGCAGCGGCCGACCCGCGTGCGATAGGACATGCAATTTCCGTGCTTCTCGACGAGGCTGCGAGTATTGCCGACGATGAAACGCGCTGGGCGAAGCTTCGTGAAATCGGTGCAAGTCTCCAGGCTTTGGGTGATGTCTATGAAGCGCTTCGTATCTGGCAGGGGATGGAACCAGGTTTTGACACCCGTCACATATTCCTCGGCATAGTGGCAAGATATACGGAACTGGCGCCGAAGGAAGCGGCGGCATGGGCGACCGGGCTGCCCGGTCTGGGTGCGAAGAATCCGCTTCGACTGCTCGCGCTGGAAACCGTGGCCACGACCTGGGCAGCGATTGAACCTGAAGCTGCGTTGCATTGGGCGGAAGGGCTGGGTGACGGTGGTGAGCGCGCGCAGGCGGTCCGGCAGGCATTGACGGGGTGGGCCGGCTCGGACCCCGCGAACATGGCGGAATGGATAGGCGCGCGGCTTGCCGAAGACGCATCGAACGGCCGGGTCGGCCGCATGTGCGGGGTGCTTGCCGACACGTGGGCGCGCAGCGATCCCGCGGCTGCGGCGAAATGGGCTAATGGTCTGCCGGGCGATCTTGCCGCGCGTAACCCGGCGATTCAGAAGGTACTGCTCCGTTGGGTAACGAAAGACGCGAAAGCGGCTCTGGCGTTCTTCGACGAAGCGATGGCCGGTGACCGGGGCCTGGAGCAGAGAACGCGTGCGATCTTGTCCGCTGCACTTGTGAAGCAGGATCCGTTGCTGGCTCTTGAGATTGCGGAAGGAATCGGCGGGAGGTTGGGACAGGCTCGAACCATCGAGGCTGCTACGGCGCTCGTGAAGAAAGATGTCAAACTCGCGCAGCTCTATTTCAACGGGTTGCCGGATGACAGTGAAGTGCGGCGATCCATAGCGCCGTACATTGCGGGGGGCCTGGCGTGTACCGATCTCAACGCTGCGTGGAAGGTGTTGGGCTGGACCGGGCCGTCGGGAACGCTGTCGGCGGACGACCTGTGGCGCGTCAAACGGTCCGGTGCGGAGAAGGATCGGGTTGAAGAGGGTTTCCGGCTGATGATGAAGACATGGGCCGGGCTGGAGCCGAAGAAAGCCGTCACCTGGCTGGTGGAGAACCAGGAGAGTCTGCAGGGACGCGAGGCCGTACTGTCGGACGCTGTTGGTCAGTGGGCCGCGAAAGAACCGGAAGCCGCCGCGCTATGGGCCGTGGAATTGCCGAAGACGTTCCAGCGGCCGAGCGTCATGGCTGCGACGGACGCGTGGATGCGCAGTGATCTCGACGCGGCGATAGATTTTGTCATGACGCTCGACGCCGACGAAGCTGATGAGGGCGGCCTGCGTGCCGAGGCCGGGCGCAAGCTCGTGGCTTTCCTGGCGGACACGCAGCCAGCGGCCGCAATTGATGTGATCGAGCGTGCAGAACTCGACATCGATGCAGGTACAGCCCGTCAGATCGTCGAACGTCTGGCAGAGAAGGAACCCGCGCTCGCAGCCGGTTGGGTGGGGGAGATCGAGGAGAAGCACTTGCGTCAAGCTGCCGTCTCTGCCCTGATCGACCGCTGGTACAGGAAGAGCCCCGCCGACGCCGAGAAGTGGGCGCTCAGCCTGGCCGACACCGAAGAGCGAAAGCGCGCCCTGGCCCAGCTATCCGACCTGCGCGACCGCGTGGAGTAGCCGATTGGCACCGTCGTCGGCGTTCTGCCGACGTGCCGTCCGCCTTTTCTGAGAAAATCTCATGTTTCCTGCGTTACGTTTCCGTTTGGGCGGACAGATATAGGGTGGAAAGGCGAGCATAAAAATGAGCAGGTTGAAAGCAGTAACAAGATGTCGTGGCTGCGGGAAGATGCGCGTACGCGGGGTATGGTACGAGCATGGCGAGCAGCCCGAAATTGATGGAATGCCCGTGGTAGACGGCTTCTGTCGCGCATGCTTCGCTGAGGTAATGGACACGGTGATCCATCCCGGGCAATCGGGCACGGGGGAAGGTTATCGGGCCGTCAGCGCGGCCTGAGAGCCGAACGGCATCAGCGGGGCTTTGGGCCGGGGTGAAGGCGGATCCGAGCCGGATTCAGTCCGGCAGCCTTCAGAGCCTTACCCCAGGAGCCGAAGTACTCGCAGGCACTTCGCATCAGCGCCGAATCAGCTTGTTTTCCCTTTACCAGAGCGGTCGCGTTCAGCGGCAGCTTCGACCTTTTCCGCCGCCGAATCCCCGTGAGTACTGTCCTTTTGTCGGGATAGCGGCGCTTGGGGCCGGTGGGGTTTGTGTTGTCGCGCGGCGGCCGGGGCACACGGGCAGCCCGCAGGGCTTCGACCCAGCCGCCACAATGCTGACGTGCAGCCGTCACAAGGGCGGAATCCTCAGCCGGCGGCTTCAACAGAGCCGCGACCTTCAGGGGAAGCTTGTTCCTGTGCCTGCGTCGCAGTTCTTTCTTCACCGAGGCCGGCGTGGCGTACTTTTGCTTGGGGCGCGCAGCCCTGTGGACTTGTCCTGGGTTGAAGCCGGCCGATTTGAGCGCTGCGCCCCATGATCCAAAGTACTCCTTTGCGCAGGTCCAGAGCGCCAGATCAACGGTTCTCGAACGTTTCTTCACCCGCTGGGCAGCGGTAGGGCGTCCCCGCCCACGGTGTGCCTGCGCGCGAGGAACAGATGTTGGCCGGACACCGCTGCTGTTTATCGGCAAGCCTTTCCTGTGACGGCGTCGGATTTCATCGCGAACCGCCCCTTTGTTCGGGTAGCGTCTGGTATTCAAACGGCCTTTCCTTGTTGCTTCTTCCGCATCCACGCCGATGGTTTCGAGAACGGCATTCCAACGGCCGAAGTAGCGGATGGCAGCGCTGTAGAAAGGCTTGTCGTTTGCGGCTACCCAGGCCGAATGCAGGGGGAGTCCACGTTTCCGGAATTCGTGTGCACGTTCCAGAACGTACTCCGGGGTCCAGAGCGGTTCCCAGTGACGCAGCACGCGGGAAAGCATGTATGACTTGTCGGCGCGCAGGCGGTCTGAGATCATGTCCTGGCCGGGATACTCGGCGAGGTAGTCTTCCGGATAGATGTCGTGGACAATGTACAGGTGCGATCCCAGGTTGGCTTTCTCGGCGCCGCAGTAGAGGCATTCACACACGTCCTCCAACTCCTTCTTGATCTGTGAGTAGCGCAGACCGGCGGCGGAAATGGCCTCTTTCCAACTCCAGAACGGTTTCATCTTGTGCGCGGCACGGATCAGGTGGGGGCGACGACGTCGTATGGCGGCAATATTCAGTGGCTCCCGTGCCTCGTTGAGGCGACGGATCCGGTCGACGATGCGTTGCTGCTGCTTATTCAAAGTGTGTTTCTTCTGCCGTGACATAGTGCTCCCTGCATACTGTACGGGTCTTTGTCGCATAGAAAAGCCAATTTTCCGACCATATTACGTTACGTTTTGCGCTGGGCGGACATTTTAGAGTAAAGAGAAGCAATTCTACTTGGTGAAAATATGAAATATTCCCATTCAGATGACTGGACGCTTGTCCGGGCGGCGGCTTTGCCCCTGTTTGTTATCTTGGCATGCCTCCGGGCGACGTCCGGCATCTGTGGGGATGATGATCAGGTTCTTACGGCTGCCGACTTGAAGGAGCAGGGCATAGTCAACTTTGTCGGCAAGGAGGTCCTGCTGGAGACGATGCTTACCTGGGAGTATGCCAGCGTCAAGATTCCGGAGGACCCTCGATCGATGGACGAGATAAGCCGGATAGCGGGCCCTCTGAAGGCCGTGTTTGCCGGTCCGGAATTTGAGGGTGTCAGAGCACGAAGCCGGCATTTCCGGGTGACCGGCGCGAAACTCAGGAAGGCGACCAATGCTGCGCGCCGCGAAGTGTATTCGTTTGGGGATATCGTCTTTGCCAATGGCGCGCAGTTCACGCTGAAGGTCAGAATCCGCCTCAGGCCCTCATTCAAGCCCGAAATGCTGAAGAACCCCGCGTTTGTTAAGCAATCCAACAATCCCCGCTACTGGTCCCAGACCTTCGAACTCGAGATCCTTGGCGTCAGATAGACCCGCTGACGCTGCCACACGGGATGACCGCAGAACTCAGCAGCTTCACGGCGCGGCACAGCCGCAACCAGACCCAGAAGAATGCGAGAATGATGGGTGCCAGGAGGGCCCCGCGACCTACTTCCGCTCTCCATTCGCATTCATTCGTTCAACTTGTCCGCCGAAGCTTTAGCGAAGGAGGATTCGTGGTTAACTTCTGGCTGCGACAGCCCAACCGCCTCCCCATCCGCTGTAACAAGGCTCACGAAGTTCTTGAACAACAAGGAGTTGCGCGGGAAGCTGTCGAGACTGAGAACGACCAGGGGGGGAGAATATCCAAAAGAAACTCATCTTATTTTCTAAAAAGCGTTACGTTCCTGTGTTGAGCGGACATATATAGGTAAAGAGACATGATTTTGCGCCTGAATCCATGCGGTATTGCGACGCAGCATGGACGGCGACTGCGATTGGATCCGGGATTGGATCTGTAAACAAGTCTCACGCAACGGGTTAGCAATGGACATAGAAATGCAGGCAGCGGACAGTTTGAGCTGCAAACTGTCGGATATACTGGCGGGCAGTGATGATCCCCAGTTATTCGAGAGTTTTGCCGAGGAACTGGCCGAAAACCCGGAGATGGACGACGAAATCCTGGGGGAGATTGCCGTCCACAACCTGCTATGCGAGTATTTTGGAGAAGAAAGGCAGAAGCGGGGCTTGCCTCCCCTGACGGATGGCGCAGGCCCCGTGGATTTGTTGATTGTGCGTGATACCTCGCCCCACGAGCCTGTCCAACGCAGCCCTCGCCCGAACCCTCGCCGTTTCTGGCCAGAGACTTGGCGAATTCCTCAGGACATCCAACATCCAACATCCAACTCTCAACTCTCAAGTCTCAAGTATGAATACCGAGCCTCTGTCTTTCTGCCATTGAGCGTTGAGCGTTGAAGGTTGGTTGTTGAGTGTTCGTCCCACAAGTTTCAACCCCGAATGATCCCGGCAGCGCAGCGCCCCGGGGGGCCCGCTGACCGGAAACTTCATGCGGCAGCAGAAGAGATTCTTTAGCGGCTTAGTCAATCTCAACTGCGACAAAAAACAAGGTAGTTTGAGCACGACCAGATACGGTCAGCAGTGAAAGTGGCAGGTCGAAGGTGCAGGTGCAGCGGAAGGCGGAATCATCTTTGAGAACCGGAGAACAGACATCTTACCTTCACTTTCACCTCTTGCCTGCACCGGCGGCCGGTCTTCTTGGGTTGTGGCCGCCGGCCGCCTTGGTTGGGTATATGGCAGCGGTTGAGCGACCACATTCTTATCCTGTTGACCTGCCCCTAGTGGCTGCGCCACAGGCGCTGCAGGCGGGTGGCACGGCAGGGGAAGCCCAGAGGTTAACCACGAATTGAACGAATGAATGCGAATGGGAAGATGGTTGTGCCAGCCGCAGCCAGAGGTTAACCACGAATTGAACGAATGAATGCGAATGGGAAGATGGTTGTGCCAGCCGCAGCCAGAGGTTAACCACGAATTGAACGAATGAATGCGAATGGGTAGCAGGTTGGGCTGTCGAATCCAGAGACTAACCACGGATGGCGCGGACGTGTGACGGCGAAGCTGAACGCGAAGACGCACGTGTGACGTGCTACATCAATCTCGCTGATGGATGATTGAGGCTATATGCCGGGGGAGAACTACCAACCCGCAACTGCTTGACGAAATGCAGGTTGACTGCGAGACTGGGGTGGGATTCTTGACAGAACGCTTCTGTCGGTGAGGAGAACACACATGAAGAGAACGAATGCCTGTTCGTTGACACTGGCGGTGTTTTGTGTAGTGGGGTCCGTCTCGGTGGGCGGAGAGGTCATCCAGAATCCGGCTGCACGGCCCATGAAGGCCTCCGGCGGTTCCGTTCATCGGCACGGTTCATTTGTGAAACGGGCCGCGAAAGGGGACTGTGATCTGCTCTTCCTCGGCG
>Ga0272442_10001722_pt1 | contig 32629 bp, 16 predicted proteins | sample SSMForm2O_FD_200262 | JGI IMG/M metagenome (GOLD analysis project Ga0272442, IMG submission 200262) | Marine sediment archaeal communities from Little Sippewissett salt marsh, Falmouth, MA, United States - SSM-Form-2O | ecosystem: Environmental > Aquatic > Marine > Wetlands > Sediment ... | reverse complement strand
ATTAGAGAGGAGGATTCCTGCACGGAGCAGGGGTACTTCCGTTGATTCATGAGAAGGAGGACTGGTCATGTGTAAGAGACCACTGTGTGCAATTGCCTTGCTGTTCGTGGTTAGCGGCGCGACACAGGCTGGGATTCAGAAATGGGAATCGGTAGTGGGAGGCGCCAATCCTATCCACTGGTACAGATTCGACGAAGCGCCGGGGACGACGGTTGCCGATGATGAGGGCAGCGTCGATCTCGATGGGGAGTACCGCTCGTTGGTGGAACTGGGCCAGGATGGTGTTTTTGGCCCGGGACAAGCTGTGCGTTTCGAACGTGGCGGTCAGGATGATGTCATGTGGACTCAGGGCGGCGACGTCACGAGTGGGGAGTGGACGGCTGAGTTCGTCATCATGAAGATGAGCAACACGGTGGCACAAGCCCTTTCTGATAGTGCGGACTTCTCTCTTCGTGTGGTCGGTTGGGGCGTCGACGAGGAGCTGAGCTTCACGGAATATGGGGTGATCGACGCGCGATTCACCGCCGTGGGAGGCGCCGATCTCGTGGCCCCTGTGGAACAGTGGATCCACGTGGTCTATCGCAAGAGCGGTAGCGAAACACAGGTGTTCGTCGATGGCGTGCTGACCGGAACCACTTCAACCCTTATAGATTGTCCGATTGACAGTTTCGGTGGTCGTACAGGCAGTGCCTCGGACGGCATGGATGGTTTTATGGATGAGGCCGTCATTTACGACTACGCACTGACGGATGACGAGATTGCCGTTCACGCGGCGGCTCCCTTTCTCCCCGATGTCGGCGCGATCATCCTGCAGCCGGAAGACGGGGCGACCGACGTGCCGCGCGATACGGTCCTAAGCTGGATGGCGGGCACGTACGCGGCCACACACGATGTGTACCTGGGGACCGTATTCGAAGACGTCAATGCCGCCACCAGGGACAATCCCCTCGACGTTCTCGTTAGCCAGGGTCAGACTGACACGGCGTACGATCCGGCCGGCAGCCTTCAGCTCGGTCAGACTTACTACTGGCGAATCGATGAGGTCAATGCGGCTCCTGACAGCACGATTTTCAAGGGCGACATTTGGAGTTTCACGGTCGAACCGGTGGGCTATCCGATCGAGGGCATCATTGCCACCAGCAACGGGGTATCGGAAGCCGGTGTCGGCCCGGAGAATACGGTCAACGGCTCCGGACTCAATGAGAACGATGAGCATTCGACGGCGAGTGAAACCATGTGGTTGGCAACCCCCAATGGCGTCGATCCCATCGTCGTCACGTACGAATTCGATCGCGTCTACAAGCTGCATGAGATGCTAGTTTGGAACTACAACGTGGAGTTCGAGCTGCTGCTTGGCTTCGGTATCAAGGACGTTGCGGTAGAGGTTTCGGATAACGGCATCGACTGGATATCGTTGGGCGACGCAGAGCTTGCCCAGGCGACGGCCCAGGGGGATTACACCGCGAATACGGCGGTCGATCTGGGCGGTGTGGCAGCACAGTACGTTCGACTGACGGTCAACAGCGGCTTCGGGATGATGGGGCAATTCGGGCTCAGCGAAGTCCGCTTCTTGTACATCCCGGCCCACCCGCGGGAGCCTCAGCCGGCCGACGGGGCCACGGAGGTGAGTGTGGATGCGATGTTGGCCTGGCGTGCCGGTCGTGACGCGGCGGTGCACGAGGTTTATCTGGGAACCGATCGGGAGGCCTTGGCGCTGGCCGATTCGGTCAGCGACACCAGCTACGTGCCCGGTGATCTGGAGTTCGGCAGCACGTACTACTGGAAGATCAACGAGGTTAATGAGGCTGAGGCCGTGGCCTCGTGGGAAGGTGATGTGTGGAGCTTTGCCACACTTGAATACGCGGTGATCGATGACATGGAGAGCTACGACGACGAGGAAAACCGTATCTATGACACGTGGCTCGATGGCTTTGTCAATGACACGGGTGCGACGGTTGGCTATTTCGATGCTCCGTTTGCCGAGCAGACCATCGTCAACAGCGGCGGGCAATCCATGCCACTGGAATACGACAATTCGGCATCGCCGTTCTATTCTGAGGCTGAGTTTGATCTCGGCTCGGCGAATTGGAACACCAATGGGGCCGATACGTTGGCCGTGAATTTCCGGGGCAACGGTCCCGAGTTCCTGGAGACGGCCGATGGCCACATCATCATGAACAGCATTGGCGCCGACGTCTGGGGCACGGCGGATGAGTTCCGCTACGCGTACAAGCGTCTCAGCGGGAACGGCTCGATCATCGCCCGCGTAGAAAGCGTCGTCAACTCGTGGCCCTGGGCCAAGGCCGGCGTGATGATTCGCGAAGGTCTGGATGCCGGATCGACACACGCCACAGCCGCGGTGACGCCGGGCAATGGTGTGGCAGTACAGTGGCGCCCCGTGATGAACCAGGCCAGCTTCAACGTCAATGAGGCGGGCCTCGAAGCGCCATACTGGGTGAAGCTGACACGTACGGGCAGTACATTCACCGCCGAGCGCAGCGAAGACGGCGTCACCTGGGTCAGCATCACCGCCGATGCGGCGGCTTCTACGGTGGAAATCGAGATGGGCAGCGACGTTTACATCGGCCTGATGTCGGTGAGTACCCGGGCCAATATCGTGGGTGGCGCCGAGTTCTCGAACATCACCACGACGGGCAACGTCACGGGCGCGTGGGAGACACAGGGAATCGGTGTCGAGCAACCGGCCGGCAACGATCCGGAGGCACTCTACGTGGCTGTCGAGGATAGCACCGGGAACGTGGCGGTGATGACGCATCCCGATCCGCTGGCCGTCTTGAGCATGGATTGGCAAGAGTGGAAGATCCCGTTTTCCGAGCTGGGCGGTGTGAACCTGGGCCGCGTGGCGATCATGACCATCGGCGTCGGCAACCGGGACAACCCGAGCGCCGGCGGCAGCGGCCTGATCTTCATCGACGACGTCGGCTACGGCCGCCCCGCTTCTGTCGAGTAGCAGTGGCGGTTGGGCACGATTCGGGTCGCCACGTGTGGCGGCGTGAGATAGTTGTTACAGTAGAGTCATAGTCTGGGTCGCTCTGAGAGATGACGTCTGATGAGTGCTGCCTTGGTGCAACGTGAGTGGACTTGTTAGCAGGAGGAACGGTCATGCGTAGAAGACTGGTCAGCATTGTTTCCGTCGCCATGGTGCTGGGTTTGGCGGGTCGTGTCTCGGCTGAGTTGGTCGGACATTGGCGGCTGGATGATGGGGCCGGGACGACGGCCGTGGACAGCTCTGGAAACGGGCATGACGGTGAACTCATTGGAAATCCCCAGTGGGTCGAGGGTGTGTACGGTGGCGCGCTGCAATTCGCGGGCACTCCGGATAAGGTGGATATTCCGTACAGCGACCAACTCAATCCTGATGGCGCGTTTTCCGCTAGCGTCTGGGCCAATGCAGACGCAGGCGGAAGTGGGCACCGTTCGCCCATCACTTCCCGTGACGATTACCCGCAGAGGGGTTATATCATCTACTGCGAGCCCGGCAACACGTGGCAGTTCTGGACCGGCAGCGCGGCCGGGGGCTGGAACAACCTTCAAGGTCCTGCCGTTAACCTAGGCGAGTGGACCCACCTGGCCATCACGTATTCCGGCGGCGAGAAGAAACTCTACGTCAATGGTGAGCTAAGCGGGGAAGGTAGCGATGCGATGGCGCTGAACACAGCGCAGGTCCTGCGCATTGGAGCCGGGGCAACTGAAGGGGATGGGAACTACTTCTTCGTGGGTCCGATCGACGACGTGGCGGTGTTCAATCATACCTTGACGGCGTCGGAAGTCGTCAGCGCGATGGCAGGGATTGCGTCAGCTGCATTGGCGAGCGATCCGAGTCCTGAGAATGAGGCGGTTGACGTGCCTCGCGATGTGGTTCTGGGATGGTCGCCGGGCGAGTTTGCGGCGGCGCATGATGTCTACGTGGGCACGTCGTTCAGTGATGTCAACGATGCCGGCCGGGCCAATCCGATGGACGTCCTTGTCAGCGAGGGTCAGACCGATGCGGCCTACGATCCGCCCGGGGTTCTGGAATTCGGGCAGACGTACTACTGGCGGGTCGATGAGGTCAATGCGGCACCGGACAATACGATCTTCAAGGGCGAGGTGTGGAGCTTCACGGTCGAGCCTCTGGGCTATCCGATCGAAGGCGTTATCGCGACGAGCACCGGGAGTTCAGACGCCGGCGCAGGTCCGGAGAATACGGTCAACGGCTCCGGGCTCAATGAGAACGACGAGCACTCGACGGAAACCACCGCCATGTGGCTGGCGAGTCCAGGGGCCGAGCCGCTATCGATCCAGTACGAGTTCGATCGCGTGTATAAGATGCACGAAATGCTCGTCTGGAACTACAACGTCGAGTTCGAGCTGGTCCTCGGCTTCGGCCTCAAGGACGTCACTGTCGCGTATTCCGAGAACGGCACGGACTGGATTGCGCTGGGCGATGTCGCGCTGGCTCAGGCGACGGCGTCGGCAGACTACACCGCCAACACGATTGTGGACTTCCAGGGCGCGGCGGCCAAGTTCGTCAAGCTTACCGTCAACAGTGGCTACGGGCCCATGGGACAGTTCGGGCTCAGCGAAGTACGCTTCCTGTATGTTCCCGCCCAGGCCAGGGAGCCGCAGCCAGCCGATGGCGCGACCGAGGTGAGTGTGGATGCGATGCTGGCTTGGCGTGCGGGCCGAGAGGCTGTGACCCACGATGTGTATCTGGGAACAGACTCAGAAGGCCTGGCCCTGGTCGACTCGGTCAGCGACGCCAGCTACGTGCCCGCCGATCTGGAGTTTGGGAACACATATTACTGGCGGATCGACGAGGTCAACGAAGCTGATGCGATCTCTGTGTGGGAAGGCGACGTTTGGAGCTTTGCCACACAGGCGTTCGCGGTGATCGACGACATGGAGAGCTATGACGACGAGGAGAATCGGATCTTCGATACGTGGCTCGATGGCTTTGTCAATGAGACCGGTTCGACGGTCGGGTATTTCGACGCGCCCTTTGCCGAGCAGACCATTGTCAACAGCGGCGGGCAATCGATGCCGCTGGAGTACGTCAACGATGCGGCGCCGTTCTACTCGGAGGCCGAGTATGACCTCGGCGGTGTGGATCTCGACACGAATGGCGCCGACACGTTGCGGCTCTTCGTCGCCGGTCAGACGCCGGCGTTCGCGGAGACGGCTGACGGCACCATCGTGATGAACGGCATCGGCGCCGACATTTGGGGCACGGCCGACGAGTTCCGTTATGCGTACAAGACGCTCAGTGGCGACGGTTCGATGGTGGCCCGCGTCGATAGCCTGGCGGACAGCGACGTCTGGGCCAAGGGCGGTGTGATGATTCGTGAGACGGTGGAAGCCAGCTCGACGTTTGCGGCTGTCTATATGACCGGTGACAACGGCGTGCGCTATCAGGCGCGGCTGACAGCCGATGTCGACGCCGTCAGTGACAGTTCCGTAGCGACCGACGAACAGATCGCGTTGCGTGAGCCGGTCTGGGTGAAGATCGAGCGGGTGGGCAGTACGTTTAACGGCTACTATTCGGTCGATGGTGAGAACTGGACCGGCATGGCCTGGAATCCGCAGACGATCGCCATGGCCAACGACGTGACTATCGGCCTGGCTTTGACCAGTCACAATGCTACGGTGACCACGGGCGCTGCTTTTGCGGGCGTTGCTGAAGAAGGCGGTGTCAGTGGGAACTGGCAGATCGCCGAGATCGGCGTGGCGCAGCCGACGACGGGCAATGCGATCGAGCCGCTCTATGTGGCGGTCGAAGATACGTCCGGCAACGTGGCGGTGGTGACCCACCCGAACCCAGTGGCTGTGGGCATTAGTTCGTGGCAGGAATGGCTTATCCCGTATAGCGAGTTGAGCGGTATCAACCTGGGCCGCGTGGCGACCATAACCATCGGCGTCGGCGATCGTGACAACCCGACCGCCGGCGGCAGCGGCATGATCTTCATCGATGACGTCGGCTACGGTCGGCCTGCTCCCGTGGAGTAACGCCAATGGTGGCGTCCAATATCAACCGCTCATCGTGGCGACGTTAGGCAATGTTATGGCAGAGTTGCAGCACGGGGCGCTTGGGGAAACAGCCCTCGCGTGCAACCCAAAGGTAGCTAAATTCGATTCATGAGAAGGAGGAACGGTCATGTGTAAAAAGATTCTCTGTGCGATCTTCTTGGCCCTCGTACTGGGCCTGGTTGGCAGTGCTTCGGCCGAACTGGTCGGGCACTGGAAGTTGGACGAGGGCGGTGGTGCGACGGCCTTCGACTCGAGTGGAGGCGGCAATGACGGCGCGATCCAGGGCGATCCAACGTGGGTGGCCGGCGCGATCGGCGGCGCGATCGAGTGTGATGGCGACGACTGGGTCGATTGCGGCAATGTTCTGGATCTGACCGGCGGGCTCACAATTATGTGCTGGGTCAACCCCACGGATTTCACCGGTGACCATGGCTTTGTCGCACGTGATGCCGCCTATGCGATCAAATCCAGCGGCACGCACCTTCGGTTCACGACACCGGGCGTTCTCGATTACGACGGCAACGCGACCATCCTGGAGAATGGGGTCTGGCAGCACGTAGCGGCGAGTTTCGTGCCGAATCAAAGCGAAGGCCTGATCTTCTACCTCAACGGTGTTGAGAGTGAACGGCTGACGACAACCGCACTGAACGCAGGGACTGGGCCGTTTAGCATCGCGAACAATCAGTGGAGTCAGTTTCTCCTTGGTGCGATTGATGAAGTGCGCGTGTACGACCACATTCTGACGCCGGAAGAGATCGCGGAGGCGATGCTGGGAGGCGGGCCCGAGTTGGCGACCGATCCGAGCCCTGAGACCGAGGCAATCGATGTGCCGCGCGACGTGGTTCTGGGTTGGGTGCCGGGCGAATTCGCAGCAGCGCACGACGTATATCTCGGCACGGTGTTTGACGACGTCAACAATGCCAGCCGCGCGAACCCCCTTGGCGTCCTCGTCAGCGAGGGCCAGGCAGACGCAAGCTACGATCAGGAGAGCGTTCTGGCGTTCGGTCAGACCTACTTCTGGCGAATCGATGAGGTCAATGGGGCGCCTGACAACACGATCTTCAAGGGCGAGGTGTGGAGCTTCACTGCCGAACCTCTGGCCTATCCGATCGAGGGTGTTGTCGCGACGAGCACTGGGATTTCGGAAGCTGGCGTGGGGCCCGAGAACACGGTCAACGGTTCCGGACTGAATGAGAATGACGAGCACTCGACTATGAGTGACACGATGTGGTTGGCGCTACCAGGGGCCGACCCATTATCGCTCCAGTACGAGTTCGACGCCGTGTACAAACTGCACGAGATGCTCGTGTGGAACTACAACGTGCAGTTTGAGCCAGTTCTGGGCTTCGGGCTGAAAGACGTCACCGTCGAGTACTCGATCGATGGCACGGAGTGGGCGGTGCTGGGTGATGTGCAGTTGGCACAGGCGACAGCGCAGGCAAGCTACACGGCCAACACGACCATCGATATGGGCGGTGTGGCCGCCAAGTTCGTACGGTTGCTCGTCAACAGTGGGTACGGGCCCATGGGCCAGTTCGGCTTGAGCGAAGTGCGTTTCATGTCCATTCCCGTCCAAGCTCGTGAACCTCAGCCGGCAGACGGCGCCGACGGCGTGGATGTGAATGCGGTTCTGGGTTGGCGCGCGGGTCGCGAGGCTGTGACGCACGACGTGTATCTGGGGGCCGGGGGCGAGGCGCTGGCCTTGGCCGAGACGATCGGTGTCAGCGAATACGCCCCTGCCGATTTGGAGTTCGGGACCGCCTACGAATGGCGGATCGACGAGGTCAACGAGGCCGAGGCGATCAGCGTCTGGGAAGGCGCGGTGTGGAGCTTCAGCACGCTTGAGTATGCCACGATCGATGATTTCGAGAGCTACGATGACGAGGAGAATCGTATCTATGACGCATGGCTCGACGGGTATGCTAATGACACGGGCTCGACGGTCGGGTATTTCGACGCTCCGTTTGCCGAGCGAACGATTGTCAACAGCGGCGCGCAATCCATGCCACTGGAGTACGACAATTCGGCATCGCCGTTCTATTCTGAGACTGAGTTTGATCTTGGTTCGGCGAATTGGAGCACCAATGGGGCCGATACGCTGGTCGTGAACTTCCGCGGCCGTGGGCCTGAGTTTCTCGAGACGGCGGATGGTCATATCCTCATGAACAGCATCGGCACCGACGTCTGGGGTACGGCGGACGAGTTCCGCTACGCTTACATGCGTCTGAGCGGTGACGGCTCGATCGTCGCGCGCGTAGAAAGCGTGGTCAACTCGTGGCCCTGGGCTAAGGCCGGCGTGATGATTCGCGAAGGCTTGGATGCGGGATCAACACACGCCATGACGGTGGTGACACCGGGCAACGGTGTGGCATTCCAGAACCGCCCCGTGATGAACCAGGCGAGTTACGGCGTCAATCAGACGGGACTGGAAGCACCTTACTGGGTGAAGCTGACGCGTGTGGGCAACGCATTCACGGCCGAGCGCAGCGAGGATGGCGTGACCTGGGTCAGCATCACTGACGACGTCGCGGCTTCGACTGTGGAAATCGAAATGGGCACCGACGTTTACATCGGCCTGATGTCCTCAAGCATCAACATGAACGCCGTGGGCGGCGCGGAGTTCTCGAACATCTCCACGACGGGCAACGTCACAGGGGCATGGGAGATAGCGGAAGTCGGCGTCGAGCAGCCGGAGGGTAACGAGCCGGATGCGCTTTACGTGGCGGTTGAGGACGGAGCCGGGAACGTGGCGGTTTTGACGCATCCCGATCCGCTTGCTGTCCTGGAGATGGAATGGCAAGAGTGGCAAATCCCGTTCGCTGATCTGGCAGGTGTCAACCTCGGCAATGTCAGCATGCTGTACATCGGCGTGGGTGACCGCGACAATCCGAGCGCGGGCGGGGCCGGTCTGGTCTACGTCGACGATGTTGGCTATGGTCGGCCTGCACCGGAGCCTGCATTCATCAACCTGCTTGTTAACGGTGGCTTCGAAGATGGTGTCATGGCGCCCTGGAGCACCTATGGCGACGTGACGGCCGAGGTGGTTGCCGACGATCCGGTCGAGGGCAACTCTTGCCTGCACGTTATGGTGGGCTCTGCCGGCGCCAATTTCTGGGATTCGGGCTTGCAGCACACGGGACATGTGTTCGAGGCGGGCAAGACATACACACTGTCGGCCTTTCTCAAGTGCAGCGAGGGCACGCTGGATATCAACTTCAAGCCGGAACTGGCGGCCGATCCATGGTCGGGATTTGGCGACCAGGTTTTCACGATGACCGACGAATGGACGGAATTCAGCGTGACGACCGGCATCCTCGAAACGGACGTCGATCCGGCGGCCATCACGTTCCACATCGGCTTTGCGGCTGCTGATTTCTGGATCGATGGCGTGCGATTCTACGAGGGCGAGTACGTCCCCGCCAATTGAGGGATGCGAAGCTGACGGGGACATCTCATGAACCCGCAGTATGATCGTTGAGATGAACCACCGAGGGCCTGTGTCCCCGTGACACAGGCCCTCTTTTGCGTTCCGGCCACAACAGTAAAGGGACGGCCCGTCGACCGCGTCGACAGGCCAATTCGTAGGGAATCAGCGTTGCATGGTGGTCCGGAATATGGTAGAAATGATTAAGGCGTGCGGATTCTTCGTTTGTCGTGGCGGCCACGCGACCGCCGTGGCTTGGCCGGTAGTCAGAGTCGGAGGCCCTGACGTTATGCGTTTTCACAGGCACATGGTCAGGGGGGAAGCCATCGAGCCATTCCTGTTCTATAGTGGATTTTCTGTATCCACATGCAACACACCCTCGATATCGTTTTCGGAAAGGAGGTGAGGGCGCGGATTCCATCATCGCGCGGTGGCGTTGAGAGCATTCGGAGGAAGTGACTGCGAAACATCGTGATGTTCGTACAGAGGGACATGGCTCTGGCCTGTCGCTGGAGCCTATCCGAGCCAATCTTCGTTGCAGGAGGACAATCATGTCGAAGCAAGCGATCTGCCTTTTGTCATTTGCTGCACTGCTAATCTTGACGGGCGGTGCCCGAGCCAGTCTGAGTGGCGACCCGGCTCTGGTTATCTACTTTTCCTATGACGCATTCGAGGGCGTGGTTCCCGACGATTCCGGGAACGGGCACGACGGCGTCGTCGAAGGCAGTGTCACCTGGGAAATGGAGGGTATGTACGATGGAGCGGCGCTGTTCGCCGATGGCGGCTACCTTGATCTGGACGGGCCCGGCTTTCCCGCCGAGGTGATCCCGACTACGGGTATTACGGTGGCGGCGTGGGCGAATTGCGAAGATACAGGCGGAGACCACGCCATCTTCAATGCCCGGGCAGGAGACAGCACGTGGTTGACGCACCCGGAGCTGCGCAGTGGCGGCAATTTCCGCTGGCTGCTTCGGACAGCGGGCGGAACCACCATCTTCGACATTCGTGCCGGGGCCGTGACATGGGACGAGTGGCTCCACTTCGCCGGCACATACGACAAGGCCGCGGGGCGGGCGGCCCTGTATATCAACGGCATAGCCGTTGCGGACCAGGGCATCAACAACCCCGCGGATATCGCCGGCGACTGGGACCAGGGCGCCCGCGTGGGGCGTAACATCGACAACGCCCGACCGTTCACGGGATTGATGGATGACTTCGCTCTGTTCAATCGTGGCCTCACTCAGCCGGAGGTTTTGTCTTTGATGTCGGGCCTGGAGAAGCGCGGGCCGGCCACGGATCCTGTCCCCGAAGATGAGGCCATCGATGTTCCCCGTGACGTTGTTCTGGGCTGGACGGCCGGACCTTATGCGGCGACGCACGACGTCTACCTGGGGACCGTTTTCGACGACGTCAACAACGCCGACCGAGCCAATCCGATGGATGTGCTGGTCAGCGAGGGTCAGGACAGTACGTCGTACGATCCCGACGGTCTTCTGGAATTCGACCAGACTTACTACTGGCGAATTGACGAGGTCAACGCCGCACCGGACTTCACCATCTACAAAGGGAATGTCTGGAGCTTCACGACCGAGCCATTCGCCTATCCGGTCGAGGGCGTCACGGCCACCAGCAACACGACCTCCAAGGCCGCCGAGGGGCCGGAGAATACCGTCAATGGCTCCGGACTCAACGATTTGGGCGAGCATTCAACCATCGCCTCGCACATGTGGCTGGGGAGTCCGGCCGGTGATGAAGCACCTTGGATCCAGTATGAGTTCGACCGGGTCTACAAGCTGCACGAAGTCGACGTCTGGAACTACAACGTGGAATTCGAACTGGTCCTGGGCTTCGGCATCAAGAACATGACCGTGGAGTATTCTGAGGACGGCACGACCTGGACAGCTCTGGGCGATGTTGAATTGGCCCAGGCAACGGCGAAGTCGACCTACACCGCGAACACCACCATCGATTTCGGCGGGCTGGCGGTCAAGTACGTCCGGTTCACAATCAACAGCGGCTTCGGGGCGCTGCCTCAGTATGGGCTGGCCGAAGTCCAGTTCCTCTATATCCCGGCGCAGGCGCGGTACCCGGAACCGGCGGATGGCGCGACGGATGTGGATGTCGAGGCTGTCTTGAGTTGGCGGGCCGGTCGTGAGGCCGCTTTGCACGAGGTCTATCTGAGTACGGATGAGACGGCCGTCGTCGACGGCACGGCGCTAGTCGATACGGTCGACACGGCCAGCTACGCGACCGAACCTCTTGATCTGGGAACGATGTACTACTGGAAGATCGACGAGGTCAACGAGGCAGATGCCGTGGCGTCCTGGGAAGGGAGCGTCTGGAGCTTCATGACCCAGGAGTACGCGACGATCGACGACTTCGAGAGCTATACGGAGGATGAGGGCGGTCGCGTGTTCGATGTGTGGATCGATGGATGGACCAATGAGACCGGCTCGGTGGTCGGCTACCTCGATGCGCCGTTCGTTGAGAGAAAAGACGTACACGGTGGCAAACAGTCCATGCCGCTGGAATACAGCAACGGCAGCGCGCCGTTCTACTCTGAGATCTCGCGCTCCTGGACTGCGGCTGAGGACTGGACGGCTGGTGGCGCCGACTCGTTGAGGCTCTATTTCCAGGGCCAGACAACCAACGAGGCCGAGACCTTGTATGTCGCCCTGGAAGACCGCTCCGGAAACGTGGCGGTGGCCGTTCATCCAGATCCGGAGGCCATGCTGGCCACTGGCTGGCAGGAATGGACGATCGCCCTGAGCGAGTTTGGCGGTGTGGACGCTGCCAGCGTCGAGACCCTTTACATTGGCTTCGGCGACCGTGACAACCCGGCTTCTGGTGGCCGGGGCACGGTGCTCATCGATGACATCGGGTACGGCCGCCCCGCTGCCACGGATTAGTGCGCGACCTACCGCTGTGTTGCGCGGCAAAGCTATTATGATGGGACCTGTGCCTAGTCGGCATGGGTCCCATCTTGTTTAGCGCGGGCCTCAAAACCCACCCAAAAGACCCTAAAGCACGGCACAAAAAGAACTTAAGCCCTCACAAGAAGAAAGGTCGAATCGGCGGTTGTCTGAGAATCGGCTTGCATGACAGGGGCCAATATGGTTAAAATACGTAGAATGGTGACAGGTCTTTCTGGTGGTGTGCTAAAATCATAGGACACTCGGTTTCTGCGTTACACGGGTTGCAGCGCGGGCAATGGGGCGTTGTGGGTCGGAATCGGAGGCACGGGAATAGGTGTATTCCACTGAGTGCGTAGCAGCAGAGGGGGGGGGTCGCACAATTTCGGTCGCGCTTCAGGCACGTTTTGCCCAACCACGGGACCATTCGTCTGTGTTCTGGAAAGGAGGTGCGGGCAGCACGGGATCCGATTGAAATCAGTCATCATCCCTTTGGCCGGCTGGCAGAGTGGTTCTGCCGACCTGGTTGAAAGCAACGAGGTTTATTCTTCTCAGAGGAGGAACTGGTATGTGGCGTTTATCATTACTGACTGTAGCTGCGCTTGCCGTGCTGGCTGGTGGGACAGCGCAGGCGCAATTGTTCGACATTACGGCCCCCGGGGATCCGGTCCAGGGCGTTCCCGATGACGGCAACTGGCCAGCGGCCGAGACCCCTCCCAACGCCATTGACGACGAAGTCACGGTAAAATACCTGTGTTTTGAGACATCCTTCATCCGGCCTGATTCGACCACCGGCGGCTCGGGTTTCCGCGTGACCCCGTCTCAGCCGGGATTCGTTATCACGGCCCTGAATTTCGCATCCGCCAACGATGCGGTGGAGCGCGATCCGATCACGTTCCAGCTCTTCGGCTCCGACGTGAGCATCGACGGACCGTACGAGTTGATTGCCGAAGGCACGATTGATGACTTCAACCAGGACACCGCCTGGCCGCGAAACGAGTGGATCTCAGCACCGATTGCGATTGACAACAACAGCGCTTACAAGCACTATGAGTTGTTCTTCCCTGAGATCCGCGACCGCGCCCCGGCCAACAGCATGCAAATCGGCGAGGTGGAGTTCCTGACCGATGGCAGCCTGCCAGGTGCAGCCACCAATCCCGATCCGGCCGATGAAGCGATCGACGTAGCGCTCGACGCGGCGCTCGGTTGGGACGCCGGCCAGATGGCCGCCAGCCACGACGTGTATTTCGGCACCAGCTTTGACGACGTCAATGCCGCCACGCGGGCAAACCCGATGGACGTCCTGGTGAGCCAGGGCCAGACCGATCTGACATACGACCCCCCCGGGTTGCTCGAATACGGGCAGACCTACTACTGGCGCATCGATGCGGTGAACGCAGCTCCCGACAATACCATCTTCGTCGGGGATGTCTGGAGTTTCACGACCGAGCTGTTTGCCTACCCCATTGAGGGCATCGTCGCAACGAGCAACGCGACGTCGGAAGACGGCATGGGCCCGGAGAACACAATCAACGGTTCCGGCCTGAACGAGATGGACGAGCACTCGACCGTCAGCTCGGATATGTGGCTGGGCATTGCCGGCGCCGAGACGGTCTTTATCGAGTATGCGTTCGATAGCGTCTACAAGATGCACGAGATGCTGGTCTGGAACTACAACGTACAGTTCGAGCCGGTTCTGGGCTTCGGTTTCAAAGACGTGACAGTTGAGTATTCCAGCGACGGTGTCGATTGGGCCGTCTTGGGCGATGTCGAGTTTGCCCAGGCCACGGCGATGCCCACCTACGCGGCCAACACGACCGTGGCGTTCGAAGGCGTGCCGGCCAAATCTGTCCGGCTCACCGTCAACGCCGGTTGGGGCGTGCTGCCTCAGTACGGGCTCAGTGAGGTCCGCTTCCTCGCCATTCCCGCCAAGGCCCGCGAGCCGGAACCGGCCGATGCGGCTGCCGATGTGAGTGTGGCTACCGACCTGAGCTGGCGTGCCGGACGTGAAGCCGTGTCGCACGACGTCTACATGAGCACCGACGAGGCGGCGGTCGCCGATGGCTCGGCGCTGATTGACAGCACGACAGGTACGACAACCGATCTGGATGCGCTCGACCTGGCCATGACCTACTACTGGAAGGTCGACGAGGTCAATGAGGCTGACGCCATCAGCGTGTGGGAAGGCAGCATCTGGAGCTTCACGACACAGGCCTTCATCGTCATAGACGACTTCGAGAGTTACGACGACGAAGAGAATCGCATCTATGACACGTGGGCCGACGGGCTCATCAACGACACGGGCTCGATCGTCGGCTATTTCGATGCACCGTTCGCCGAGCAAACGGTCGTTCACGGTGGCGGCCAGTCCATGCCGCTTGAGTACAACAACAACGGCGTGGCCACCTCCGAAGCTAACTTCGATCTGGCGCAAGACTGGTCGGTCAGCGGCGTTCAGAGCCTGTCGCTATACTTCTACGGCGACGCGAGCAACAACGGCGGCCAACTGTATGTCAAGATCAACAACACCAAGATCGATTACGACGGCCCCGCTGTCAACTTGACCCGCCCGGCTTGGCATTTGTGGAATATCGATCTGTCCACGGCCGGCAACGTGAGCAACGTCAACTCACTGACGATCGGTGTCGAAGGCGCTGGGGCAACTGGCCTCCTGTTCATCGACGACATCGGGCTCTATCCCGAGGTCTTGGGGCACGTCCTCGCCGATGTCACCACTCTGGGTGATATTGTTCAGGGTGTCCCGAACGACGGGGACTGGCCGGATGCCGAGACACCGGACCTGGCAATCGACGGTGATGTCAGCACGAAGTATCTGCACCGCCAGGGCGGCGCCGTGGCGACCGGGATCCAAGTACAGCCCGCAGTGGGCGCCACGATCGTCACGGGATTGGCCCTCACCACGGCCAACGATGCACCCACCCGGGATCCCATCACCTTCGAGCTGTCTGGTTCCAACCAGAGCATCGATGGGCCGTACGAGTTGATCGCCGCCGGTGATATCGTCGACTTCGCAGGTGAAGCCGACTGGCCACGTTTCGCCCAGAACGAAACGCCGATCGAATTCGAGAACACTGTCGCCTATGAGTACTATCAGATTGTGTTCCCGACCCTTCGCGGCGAGGGCGAAGCGCTTATGCAGATCGCGGAAGTGGAGCTTCTCGGCACAATCGTGCCCTAAGCGAACGCCTGACAGGACCTGTTAAGGTCTGAGAATCGATTGTGAGGCCTGCGTCCGGGGATAACGGACGCAGGCCTTTTCTTCTGCGCCCACGTAGGGTGCGGACAGGCCCCATCGTCCCATCTTTGCGCCCCCCGGCCCGCCGACGGGATTACGCCGCCGCATCAAGAGGCCCGCCCCACAAAAAGCATTTGCAAAACTGCCGACCGGGTCTATAATACGGACTTGTCAAATTCAGGGGTACACCTAAGTACAGGCAAGAATAGATCCTTTGGGAGACGATATCCATGGAGCAAATCGCTGATTCGGAGATTAGTCTGTTTGGAGAGCAACTGCCCTCAATGGCAGAGTTGAAGGCCCTCTCCCACGCGGTCAACTCCAGCGAATTGAACCGGCTGAGATTCGCGGAAGAGGTCGAGGCGCATACGAGCAAGACATCGGCTGATACCGTGCTGGCCGTCGGAATCGGCCTCTTCATGCTGGGGCGCTCTGAGGAAGCGGTGGCGAAATTGCAGAAGGGGCCCGACTGTCTGGAGAAGTTCACCTACCTGGCCTTTGCGCTGCGTCAGCGTAAGCGATACGATGAAGCGCTCGAGAGCCTGCAGCGAACGCAGGAGTTTGGGGCCGAGCCGCTGAGTGTGAACCTGGATAAGGCGGCTACATGCCGCCAGGCGCGGGATTTGGAGGCGGCAGAGAAGGAACTTCAGGCGTGTGCCAATTTCGAGAACGTCAGTGCTGAGTATCATTACCAACTGGGCCGTCTACAGGAAGCTCAGGGCCTGTACGATGAGGCCGTGGAGAACTACAAGACGGTTCTGGAACTGGCTCCGACGCACCACCAAGCCCTGTTCCATCTGGCCTACCGGCACGATCTTTCCGGCTACGAATCCGCGGCGATCGACTACTACAACCAAGCGATTGCGAGTTCGCCGGCCTATGTCAGCGCTCTGCTGAATCTGGCGGTGCTGTACGAGGATCGAGGCGAATTCGAGAAAGCCAGCCTCTGCGTTGAGAAGGTTCTGGAGTGCCATCCGAACCACCCACGGGCCAATCTGTTCAAGAAGGACGTCGATAGCTCCAAGACGATGTACTACGACGAGGAGCGGGAGAAGAAACGCAGCCGCAAGAACCAGATTCTCGAGACGCCCATCTCCGATTTCGAGCTTTCGGTTCGCAGCAGGAATTGCCTGAGGAAGATGAACATTCGGACGCTGGGCGACCTGCTGAACATCACGGAGGCCGAGCTGCTCTCGTACAAGAACTTCGGCGAAACGTCGCTGCGGGAGATCAAGGCCATCCTCGACACCAAGGGGCTACGGCTGGGCATGGCGTTGGAGGACAAGGGACTGCCGCCGGGAGAGGTCCCGGGCCAGGGCAGCCAGGAGGACGAGGGGCTTCTGAACAAGCCCGTGGAGGACCTGCAACTGTCTGTGCGTGCCCGGAAATGCCTGCAGAAGCTCACGCTTCACAGCATCGGCGAACTAACGCGTACGACGGAGGCCGAGCTTCTGGGCTGCAAGAATTTCGGCGTCACCAGCCTCAATGAGATCAAGAAGGCCTTGACCGGTCTCGGCCTGTCTCTTCGGAGCCTTGATTAGTCTGACCCACTTATGCATCGATGCCCTTGCCATCGCGTAACAAGCCGTTGCTTGCCCTCACTCCGCGAACGGTCGTGAAGTGCTTGGCCCGGCGTGCGGGGTGTCATCGCACCGCCGCAACCATGGGCTTGCTCGTCCTGGCGATTCTGGCACCGGGATGCAGACGGCGTGAAATCGTTGAGCCTACCCCCCAAATGGACGCGGAGGCCCGCTTCTGGGTGCGTGTCCTGCTTTTTGTCAACGCCACGGAATGCACGATCACGGCACCGTCGGGCATGTACGCAAGTCGGTACGAACCGAGCGCTGCAACAGGAGGGGCCGGGCCGATGGCCGCCCCGCTCGGGACTTCCGTGAAAGTCACTCTCGTGAACGGTCAGCTTCAGCTCGGCGCGACACCGCAGCCCGGCGACGAGGTGACGATCGGCACGGAGCATCCCCATGTTTTCACGCTCAACACGCGCCGCTACCGAGGCAAGCTCAAACTGGCCGTCAGCGACGACAGGCAGACATTCAGGGCAGTCAATCTCGTTCCACTGGAGCCCTACCTGGCAGGGGTCGTCGGGGCCGAGATGCCCAAGTACTGGGAGCCGGAAGCACTCAAGGCCCAGGCGGTCGCTGCACGAACCTACTGCCTCTACACCAAGAATCGCTTTGGTGCGAACCGCGACTGGGACGTCAGCAGTACGCAGGCCAGCCAGGTGTACCGGGGGGTAATGGCCGAGTCAGCGCAGGTCTGGAAGGCCGTGCGCGGCACCGATGGGATGATCCTGGTCTCCAGAGACGGGGATTCGGCGAACGGGGGGCGGTTTCCGGCCTACTACAGTTCCGTCTGTGGGGGTCACACGGAAGCCTGCGAGCGGGTGTTTGGCGAAGCCTTCGCACCGCTACAAGCTGTGCCCTGCCCATACTGCAAGGACGTGGCCCGACTGGGTCTGTTCTTCTGGCCCATGGTTCAGTACGACCGGGAGACGGTTACACGCCGCCTCGCGGACCGATATGCTTCACTGAAGGCCCTGGGAGAGATCCGGGATATCGTCGTTATTGAGAAGAGTACCTATGGCCAGTTCACCCGGCTGACCCGGATTCGCCTGGTGGGGGCCACGGGCAAGACCGACACGCTGCGCGGAGAGGACCTTCGTCTGGCCCTGGACCCGAGCGGCCGGGAAATACAGAGTACCATCTGCCAGATCGTACGCTGGGGAGACGGCTGGGCGTTTCTTTCAGGGCGCGGATGGGGCCACGGCGTCGGCATGTGCCAGCACGGGGCGCAGGGGATGGCCCGGCTCGGCAAGACGGCACAGGAGATTCTGCAGCACTACTACCCAGGTTCGACGATCGTGAATATCTACTAGGCGAGGCCCTCCGACGTGCGGCCAGCTACGCACCGATGATCACATATGATGGAGCAGGATGTCTCACTTTGATGTTACCAAGACAGATCCGAATTGCGCGGCCCGCTGTGGCGTGCTGACCACCGGCCACGGTGACGTGCAGACGCCGGCTTTCATGCCTGTCGGCACGGCCGGGGCTGTCAAGGGACTTACTCCCGAGCAACTCGAGGCAACGGGAGCTGGGATCGTCCTGGCCAACACCTATCACCTGATGCTCCGACCCGGCGTCGATGTCGTCGAAGCGGTGGGAGGCCTACACCGTTTCACGGCCTGGGAACGGCCGATCCTTACCGACAGCGGCGGCTACCAAGTCTTCTCGCTCAGCGCCCTGAAACGTATCGACGACGAGGGCGTCGAGTTCGCCAGTCACGTGGACGGGGCCAGGGTCCATCTGAACGCCGAGATCACCACCGAGGTCCAGAGCCGGCTTGGCGCCGACATCATCATGTGCTTCGACGAGTGCCCGCCCTTCCCGGCCGAGCCGGACCATCTGAATGCAGCCGTGGCCAGGACCATTGCCTGGGCCAAGCGCTGCAAGGACGCTCACCGCAAACCCGGCCAACTGCTCTTCGGCATCGTGCAGGGCGGAATCGATCTTGCGCTTCGCAGCCATTGTGCGGAAGAGATCGTTGGGATCGGTTTTGACGGTTATGCCATCGGCGGCCTCAGCGTGGGAGAGGGGCACGGGCATATGATTCCCACCGTCGAGCACACGGCCGCCCTGCTACCGGCCGATCAGCCTCGCTACCTGATGGGCGTGGGCATGCCAAACGACATCATCGCTTCGGTACGGGCCGGGGTGGACATGTTCGATTGCGTTCTGCCGACACGGAATGGACGCAACGCCTTCGCCTTCACGCAAAATGGGCCTTTGCGGCTGCGGAACAGCGCCCACATCAGTTCGACCGAGCCCATTGAGCCTGGATGCGACTGCTACGGGTGCCGGCGTTTCACACGGGGGGCCATTCGGCACTTCTTCAACTGCGGTGAGATGCTGGGGCCCATCCTGGTGTCGCTGCACAATCTGAGGTTCTACCAACGGCTGATGTCAGACATCCGGGAGCATATCGCGTGTGGCGATTTCGCCGCCTGGGCCGCCGCCGAGATGGGCAGGCACCGCGACGTCCGATAAATCGTGGCTGAACCTAGGCTTTCGACAAGCGAATTCCATTTGAATTTGACAACGGTGCCCATCCTGTATAGGCTATCGCGAATATGCTCTAGCCCTTGAAAGGATACCCTATCATGGATCATGTGTGGATATTGGCACAAGCAGACATTGACGACGCCCCGGCGCGGATCGGCTCAGAGCCGGTGACGAGCGAGGGGGAGGCGACGGTGGTCGTGGAGGACCCCGGCAAGGACGCACCTGCGACCGAGGGGAAGAAGCCCGTCTCGCCTCTGCTGCAGTTTCTGCCAATGATCCTGATCTTCGTGGTCATCTACATGTTCATGCTGCGCGGGCCTCGAAAGCAACAACAGAAGCAGAAGCAAATGGTCCAGGCCCTGGCGAAAAACGACCGCGTTCGCACGATTGGGGGAATCCTGGGCACGGTCGTCGACGTCCGTGGGGACGAAGTGACCCTCAAGATCGACGAGACAAACAACACAAAGATACGCATCAGCACGTCGGCCGTTGGCAAGAACCTCACGAAGGAAGGTAAGGATTGAGGGGCGCCATCTCCGATAGTTGATGAAAGACTAACCCTTACGACTAGCTGAGCAGGAAAACTTTATGAACAAGAACCTGGTGTCGAAAACCATTCTGATCCTCATCCTCGTGGCCGCAGCCTGCTATACGCTCTATCCCCCGAGCGAAAGGCTGAAGCCCGGGATCGATCTGGCCGGTGGAACGAGTCTCATCTACGCGATCGACGCGGAGGGATTGACTTCCGAAGAGAGCCAGAACCTCGCTCAGAGAATGATCAACGTACTGCGGCGGCGGATCGACCCAACGAACATCCAGAACCTCGTGTGGCGCCCCCAGGGGAATACGCGCTTTGAGATCCAGATGCCACTGGCCAACAAGGAGACCCGGGAGAAGCGGAAAGCCTACGAGACGGCACTCAATGAACTCCTGGCCAAGAACACCAACCCCGCCACCATCATGCGATCGCTTCAGGCGCCCGCGGCCGAGCGTAGCGCGGATATCACGAAGTTCTCGCAGGACGATCCCAACCGGCTGGCGATTCTGGAGAACCTGGTTTCGGTCTACGACAATCGCCAGGAGTTGCAGCGTCAGCGCGACGCCTTGGACAGCGCGCTGGCGACGGCCAAGGAAACGTTGTCCGGCGCCGGCATCGCGTTGGACCGTGTCGAGGCTAATCGAGGGGATTGGGCCAAGCTCAATGATGAGCAACTGGCCGAGACGCTGAAAGATTTCGCAGATTCAGAGGCACACCTGACGCCGCTGACCGAGTATGTCAGGGTCTACCGGCAGCGTGTGGACGTCCTCGGTCAGTTGACCCGCGAAGGCGGGCTGAATGACCAATACGCCGAGGCCAAGAGCCAGCTGGACAAGCTGAACCTGACACAAGACCAGGTCACCTACGCACTGGAACTGGAGAAGGTTTCCACTCGCACCGAGCGCATCGAGCAGCTCAAAGCCGAGTTCGCCGACCGCAGTGAGATCATCACCCGCGTGGTGGAGGCGTTTGATGCCTACAAACCTGTCCAAGGCCAGCTTGACGATCCTCGGGACCTCCAACGCATGCTCAAGGGCGCCGGCATATTGGAGTGGCGCATCCTGCCGACGAAGAACCGCACGGAACTCAGCGAGGCAGAGATCGAGCAATACACGCAAGCCCTGACGGAGAAAGGTCCTAGGGACGCTTCGGACCACCGATACAAGTGGCGAGAGATCGAGGACAAAGACAAGTGGGTTGTGCCCGATACGATCGTCGCTGCCTTTGGTGAAGACAAATGGTACGTCCTGGCGAGCAACCGACCGGATGAAGCCATTGTGCATGGCCCGAGCGGCGGCGACTGGAAGCTGGAGAAATCCTACCCGACGTCGGACCGCATGGGGCGTCGCGCGATCGGCTTTCAACTCGACGACAAGGGCGGCGCGCTTTTCTACAATATCACGAGCAAGAACCCGTCGCGGCCCTTGTGCATTCTCCTCGATGATATCGCGGTTTCCGCGCCGGAGATCAACCCGGACAGCCCAATCGGCAGCAGCGGGATCATCACGGGTAGTTTTACGTCCACCGCCGTCACGGACATGGTCAACAAGCTCAACGCCGGGTCGCTGCCGGCGCGGCTGATCGAGCAGCCGATTTCCGAGAAGACGATCGGGCCGTCCATTGGCGCCGACAACCGGGACCGGGGCATCAAGGCCGGCTTCGTGGGCCTGATAGCCGTGGTCGTCGTCATGCTGGTTTACTATCTGGCTGCGGGGGCCATTGCCGATGTAGTCCTGCTGATGAACATCCTCTTCGTCCTGGCCATCATGGCCGGGCTGCGGGCGACCTTTACGCTTCCTGGTATCGCCGGTATCATCCTGACGATCGGTATGAGTGTGGATGCGAACGTGCTGATCTTCGAACGCATTCGAGAGGAGCAGGCCAAAGGCGCCAGCCTGGCGACCGCTATCAGGAATGGATACCAACGAGCGTTCCGCGCCATCTTCGACGCCAACCTGACCACCTTCATCACAGCGGCGATCCTCTACCAGGTCGCCTCGGAAGAGATCAAGGGCTTCGCCATCGTCTTGATGCTGGGTATCGCGTCCAGTATGTTCACTGCACTCTTTGTCAGCCGCGTCGTTTTCGACTTGCTCGTTTCCAAACGCATCATTAAGGATCGCATCGCGATGCTGCGTTTGATCCATGAGCCCAACGTAAACTGGATGGGTATGCGGAAGGTGTTCTTCGCCATCTCAGTGGTTCTGGTTGTTGGTGGCCTGGCCGTCTTCTTTACGCGTGACAACACGAAGAACAACAAATACGACATTGAATTCACCGGCGGAACGAGCGTCCAGATCAACCTGAAGGAGGGCGTATCACTCTCACGACAGGAGGTTCAGGATCGCATCGTCAGTGTCGGCGAGGAACTGGGCAACCCAGCGCTACAGGCCGCCAATGTCTACAGCGTCGGCGAATCGGGCCAGCAGTACGAAATCACCACCACCGCTACGAACAAGACGAAGGCCATGGTGACATTCACAGACAGTGCGTCCCAGACCGTCGAGAGCGTAACGGCCGCCATAGAGAAGGCTCAGGCGGACCAGGGCCGGGATTTGGCCAGCCTCCGCGTTGCGGCCGACGGTGCAAAGGCAAACACCTTCATCGTGACGACGAGCCGCGTCAATCCGTCCATGCTTAAGGATCTGCTGGAGAAGGCGTTTCCGGAGGCGGATATCCCGGAGCCGGAGATCGACGCGGTTGTCAGTAACGCCATCCGGACGGCATTCGAAGGCCAGCTGGAGATCCAGCAGAATCTACAACCGACCATCGCGTCCGAGAGCAGAATCAACCCGGAGGTTGTCGACTCCTACCCCGAGTTGGCCGGCTACATCGGCGGCCTCAAGATTGACTGCCAACTCGAAAAGCCTGCCTCGCTCGGGGAGATTGACCGTCGTATCAAGGACCTGCGTTTCAAACCCGATACACAGAACCTGACCTTCTACGCCTATGGCCTCTTCGGTCCCGATCTCAAGCCTGTCGATGTCAACACGCCGCTGGAGGCTTTCGTGTACGCCAGTACGGAACCGGAAGCAGGGCTGCGGGAACTCAGTGAGGACGAATGGCAGCGCTTCAGCGAGAACGAGGAGGCAAGAGTCCTGGCAGCAACACGGATGGAGACGTCGCTTCCGCGAGTCACTCAAATCGATCCTTCAGTCGGCGGCGAGCAGAAGACGCGTGCGTTAATCGCCATTTTCCTATCCCTGTCGGCGATCGTTGCGTATGTCTGGGTTCGCTTCGGTGATGTACGCTATGGGCTGACAGCGATTGCCGCTCTGGTTCACGACGTAACGATCACACTCGGAGCGGTGACCGCCTGCACATACCTTGCCGGCACGTCCCTTGGCCAGCTTCTCCTGGTTGGGGATTTCAAGATCGATCTGGCCATGATCGCGGCGTTCCTGACGTTGATCGGCTACTCGCTGAACGACACGATCGTGGTCTTCGACCGCATCCGCGAGAACCGGCACAAGGCGCAACTAACCGCTCAGACCATCACGAACAGTATCAACCAGACGATTTCGCGAACGATCATGACGTCGGTCACTACCTTCGTCGTCATACTGGTGATGTACATCTTCGGTGGCCAGGGGCTGAGAGGTTTCACGTTCGCCATCGGGTTTGGCGTGATCGTCGGAACCTATTCATCCATAGCCATTGCCGCTCCTCTCCTGCTGGTGGGCATCAAGAGCTCGCAGGGGAAGAAGGGGTAACTAACGTTGAGGTGGGAACGTTCCCGTCGGGGATCGGATTGGCGAACCGGTATTGACGCACGGGAATCTGCCTTATAGTCTGGTCGGTCATATGGGCAGAGATTTCAGAATAGGACTGATGGGCGGCGTGGTCTTGGGATTCGTCGCGTTGATCTGGGTGGCGACACGCCCCAGTGAGAGCCCCGAGGCCCGGATGGCCGGATCGTCAGCAGCCTCGTCTTTTGAAGGCCTGCCTGCCAAGATTCTCTCCCCCTCCTCGACTGCGGCGGGGAACGCTCGTCCGCAGGACGAGCCTGACCGATCGCCACCAACCAACCCGATGGGCGCTGAGCCGGTAGGAACCGCGTCCCAAAGGAGAGATTCGCTCTTCTCCGTCGAGGATCGCACGACACCAATGCAGCCGGACCAGAGCCCCTCAGAGCAATCCAGCCAGACGCGTCAGGAGCAAACAGACGAGGCCACGACGTCTCGGTTTCACATCGTCCGTCCGAGGGAAACGCTATCGGCTATCTCCATGCAGTACTATGGGTCTCCCCACCAATGGCGGAAGATCGTCGAAGCCAATCGGGACATCCTCAAGGACCCTAACAAGATCTCGCCCGGAACGAAGCTGACGATCCCGGACTAGTCTCGCCGCCAATCCGCGATGTGGTCTGCCCACATCTGATCAGATCGCCTGCGCCGCATCGCGATCCACCAGCCAAACGATCCTTTCGAGGACGGGCCAGAGGACGTGGATCGGATACCTAACCTCGTCGGCCTCCTCGGTCAACACGTCTTTCAGCGTCTGCGCCTTCTCCTGGCCGGAGACCAGGACAGACAGCCTATGGGCGGCCCGCAGGACCGGGTGGGTCAGGGTGATTCGACTGAGGTTCTCTCCCATCCCGTAGACGACGGAAACCAGCGCATCCATGTTGAAGGGTGCGTAGGAATTCGGCAGGAGCGATCCGGTGTGTCCGTCGGTCCCCATGCCTAGTACGATCAAGTCGAACTGCGGGACCTGCCCCGTTTCGAGTTCGAACACGTCTCGGAGAGTGGCTTCATACGCCTGGGCCGCCGTGCCAATATCTTCGTATTCGGTGGGAATTCGATGGACGTTGCCCGGTGGGATGGGCACGCCGTTGAGAAAAGCATCGGCGGCAAGTCGATAGTTGCTGTAGGGTGAGTCGGGTGGGACATAACGCTCATCCACCCAGAACACGTCGACGCATTGCCAGGGAAGCGATCTGGCCAGCGGATCAGCCCCAAGTAGCTCAAAGCTCCGCTTGGGGGTGAGGCCGCCCGAAAGAGCCGTGCGGAAGCAACCTTTGGATTCCAGGGCCTCCTGGGCACTCTCGACGAACAGTTGGACAGATCGACGGGCGAGGTCTTCGGAATCCGAAGCAACCTCGATATGCGGTTGGAATTTCGCGGTGGTCTCCATACTTCGCCGCTCCAAAGATATGGATGAGAAGCTCGTATCAACCTTTAGTCATTGGCGAACCATCAATGCGGGGCGGGCGTTCGGATCTGGCGATCCCCCAACACGTCCATGCGTCTCGGTGTGAAACAGCAGTCGGTCATCAATCCGTTTCCCGCCGCTTTCCTTCACAGATGAACAGCGGGTTCATTATCGCACCGGAAAGCGGCGGTCGCCAGAAAAATCCGGCCAAGCCCGGAAAACTTACCGGACGTTATCGGGCACCGACCCCAACAACCAGCGTTTGAGATCCTCAAGAATCATGTAGAGCGATGGCACGAGCAGGAGTGTAATACACGTTGCGAATATCACCCCGAACGCCAGGCTGATAGCCATGGGAATCAAGAATCGTGCCTGTAGGCTCCTCTCGGTAATCATGGGCAGCAGCCCCAGGAAGGTGGTCAGCGTTGTCAGCATGATGGGCCGAAAGCGGCGAGTGGCACAGTCGCGGAGAATCTGAGTCAGCGGAACGCCTTCCATGCGTTCGCGATTGATCAAGTCGATCATGATCAGCGAATCGTTGACCACCACTCCCGCCAGGGCAACGATGCCGAACATGGAGAGGATACTCAGGTTGAAACCCATCACCAGATGGCCCAACGTGGCACCTACCAACCCAAAGGGAATGGCCGACATAACGATGGCGGGCTGGGCATAGCTGCGGAACTGCACCGCCAGAAGACCATAGATCGCCATGATGGCGATGGCGAAATTGACCCACAGACTGCCGAGCGATTCGTTTCGTTCCCGTTGCTCGCCCCCGAAACGAAACTGGAGGCCGGGGAATTCACGGGCCAGGCGTGGCAGAACGGAGGCGTTGAGTTCCGCGTTGATCTCACCGGCGTTGGATACAGCCTCGTCGACGTCAGCCGAGACGCTAACAACCCGCCTGCGATCGATGCGTTTGATGGTCGCGTAGCCTCGGCCGTATTCGACCTGGGCCACCGTTCTGAACGGAATCTCGGTGGCGTCAGGCAGCCGAATCCTCATGTTCTCCACATCCGCAAGACTGCGTCGCTGCTCCTGCGGATACCGCACCATAACGCGGACATCATGCCGGCCTCGCTGGATGCGCTGGGCTTCGTCGCCGTAGAAGCCCTGTCGAACCTGTCGCGCCAGGTCCGACAGCGTCAAGCCAAGCGTGCGGCCCGTTTCTTTGAGCGTGAGCTTCAATTCCGCCTTGCCGGGCTCGAAGTCATCCACGATATCACTGACCCCTGCGTAGTCGCGAAGAAGCAATTTGAACATCTCTGAAGCCATCAGAAGCGTGTCGAAATCTTGATGGGACAACTCGACCTCGATGGCGTTACCCATATCGAGAACCTCGGAGTAGTACTCCAACGAGGATACCCCGGGGATCTCGCCAACCCGGTCCCGCCATGCGTTCTTGAGCGTAATACTGGAAACATCGCGCTGCTCTCCCCCCAGCAGCTCGACGTTGACCTCCGCCAAATGCGACTGCGCCCCAGCCCCTATGTCGACCTGCACCGGACCACCACGTCCCATAGTAGGTTGCGCCCCAACAGTGAGAGACATGTGTTTCATCAGTGAAGGTTGATCGGGCCGCTGCCCATCGTATTCAGCAATGACGTCCAGGGCAGCCCGCTCGACACGTTCGATGACGTCCCGAGTCTGCTCGACCGGCGTGCCCTGCGGCATGGCGAGCATGGACACCATATTGTCGGCTTCCACCGCATCGAAGAAGACGAACTTGATATACCCCCCCGCCACGACGCCGACCGTCGCCAGAAGGACCATGATGCCTGAGGCCAGCGTGACGTATCGCCACCGCACTGCCATCTCCACAGACCGAGCGAAGGGGCCGTTGACGAAGGCACGCATCGTCCGGTCCGTCCCCTGGTTGATCCTGTCTGTGAGGCGTCGGAGGAGTCCGCGACGTGCGGGGTCCCCACCGGAAAGATGAGCGGGGAGAATGAGCAGCGCCTCGACCAGTGAGATGGCCAGCACGCTGACGACCACAATGGGTAGAACCCGCAGAATCTTGCCCATGATACCGGCCGTGTAAGCCAGGGGTACAAATGCAAACACCGTCGTCAGCACGGCCAGAGTAACAGGCATCGCCATCTCGCGCACACCGGTAATGGCGGCACTGATACGGTCCAGGCCCTGCTGGCGGTGGGCGAAGATGTTCTCGCCGACGACGATCGCGTCGTCTACCACGAGCCCCAGCACCATGATGAAAGCAAAGAGGCTCATCATATTGATCGTGACGTCGAAGTACTGAATGAGCCAGAACGCCCCGAGGAATGAGATGGGAATCCCCATGGTCGTCCAGAACGCCAGGCGAATGTTGAGGAAGAACGTCAGGCAGAGGAAAACCAGGACGAGTCCGATGTAACCGTTGCGTTTGAGAAGGCCAAGGCGATCTCTGAGGATTTGCGAATCGTCCTCCCAGAGGGCCAGAGAGATCCCTTCGGGCAAGTAAGGCTCCTTCTGTTCCACGTACCGTTTGACTGTGCTGGCGATGTCCACGGCATCTTGTTCGCCTACCCTTGAGACCTGGACGAAGACGGCTCGCTTGCCGTCGAACTTGGCGTACAGATCCACATCTTCAAACGCGTCGTGCACCGTTGCGATGTCACCGAGCCTTACCTGCGTCCCATCGTTTCTCGTCAGAACGATGATCTTCTCGAACTCCCGTCCGTAGTACTTCTGTCCCTTGGTGCGTACGAGGATTTCCCCGCCGGCCGTCTTGACCGACCCCCCGGGGATATCCAGTGAGGAGCGACTGACCGCCCGCGAAACGTCATCGAAGCTCAGGTTGTAGCGGCGCAGGTTCTCTTCGGGAACCTCAATGGAGATCTCGAACGGGCGGACCCCCGAGATGCTCACCTGGCTGATATTGCCCAGAGCTGTCAGGTCGTCCCGCACACGGTCGGCCAGTGCTTTGAGGGCTCTCTCGTCAACGTCGCCGAACAAGACAACGGAGATCACCTTGTGCCGCGTCGTGATTTCCGCAATGATAGGTTTCTCGGTTTCTTCGGGGAACGTGACGATCGTGTCGATCTCGGCCTTGATGTCGTCCAGTACTTTGGTCGCATCGGCGTACTCCTCGACCTCGACCAGCGTCGAACCGCCGCCTTCGGTGGCCGTGGAGGTCATCCGCTTGATCCCATCGACCCCGGCAATCGCCTCCTCAACACGAACGCAGACTCCCTCTTCCACGTCATCCGGCGAAGCCCCCAGATATGGGATGGAGACATTGATCATGTCGAGGCTGAATTCGGGAAACACCTCCATCTTGGCGGTGAGGATGGAGAGCAATCCGGCCGCCACAATCAGCAACATCAGGAGATTGGCCGCAACGTGGTTTGAGGCGAACCACGCAAGGAGGCCTTTGCGCTCGGTCAGCTTCTCCACCTACTTGCTCCCTGTTGGATTGGCAACAGGAGCCACCGAGTCGGCCAGTTCCTCCTCGTCGCTCTTGGGGGGGATCCGGACGGCCATCTGGTCTACGACAGCGTCCAGCGTGCTGGTGACAATCAGTGCCCCGTCGGCAACGCCCGATATGACATAGGCGAACTCATCGTCGGCCCGGACGATATCCAGCGGGGTGATGTGAAGCCGACCGTCGTTGACCAGCCACACGATGTTTCGGTCACGAATAGCGTCTCGCGGCACGGCGACAGCGTTCTTCAGTGTCTTGCCGGCAATCAGGACCTTGACGAAAGTCCCCGGAAACAACGGTAGCTTTCCGGCGGACGCATCGAGCGGTCTGGGCACCTCCACGACAACGGGTACCATTCGCGACATTCGGTCGACCTGCCCGGTCGTTCGAGTGACGTGACCAGCCCAGGTGTGTGCGCTGCCGCCGAGGTCTGCCTGCAGCGTAACCGGTACCCGATCGTCGCCGGCCGGTCCGTTGCGCAGGGAGATCGACGTCTGGTGGACATCGAACCAGGCCAGGTCGTCGTCTTCGAGAGGCACCTCGACTTCGAATGCATCGATGCCATAGGCCGTCGCCAGTGGCTGCCCAAGGCCAACGTACTGGCCAAGGTCCACGCTCTCGCTAGCGATCAGAACATCGAAGGGCAGCGAAATCGTCGTTCGTTCCAGCTTCAATTCCGCGGTGGCCAACTGCGCTTTCGCTGACGCGAGCCCAGCCTGGGCTTGGCGTATCTGGGGCTCGCGCAACACCAGGGGAGAGCTTGGCTCCGTCTCCGGATGCAATTGCCGCCACTCGCGCCGGGCCACATCGGCCTCCGCAACCTCGGTGTCAAGCCTGACCTGGGCTTCCGCCACGGCCGCGGCCGCTTGCTGCACGGCCAACTCGTAATCGCGCGGATCGATTCCGACGATCTTCTCATTAGCGGGCACGATCCCGCCGGCCTTGAGTTCCGAATGGACGAACATGACCTTGCCGGCCACCTCCGGGATAATGTCCACCTTGACCTTAGGACTGACGGAGCCATAGCCCTGGATCACCATCTGAATGTCGTCGGTTTCCAGCGCGCGGACCTGCACCAGCGGAGCCAGAACGTCCTGCTCACTGCGCTGTGGCGCTTTGCGCAGCTTCAGAAACGCCGTTAGGACAGCGACACCCAGAGCTAGAACGAACAGCGTTAGCAGTACCTGAGCCCAGACACGGCCCGTCCCGGTCCGATGGTTCCCCTGGCCCACAGAAGCCCCGGTACCCGTCTTCTGCTCGTTCATTTCTTCACCACAGGTTTCTCTGCGGCGGGTGGCGGGCCGACCCAGTCACCCCCCAAAGCCAAATGCAGGGTGACCCGCGTGGTCCAGATCCGACCTTCCAGGATCGTCAGTTGCTCCTCGGCAATCCGGCGATTCCGCTCGGCTTCCAACACGGTCAGGATGCTCTCGACCCCGCGCTCGTAGCGCCGCCTCGAAAGCTCCTCGGCCGCTTTGGACTCCTCGAACTGAAGCCGCGTGTGTTCAATCTGGTCTTGAAGGAGCTGTTCGCTCGTCAGAGCGTCTTCAACTTCCTGCATCGCCTTCAGGACCACGCCGGCGTAGTTGGCAGCCAGTTCCTCATAGCGGGCCTTCGCCTTCCTGATCTGGGCCCGGATCTGCCCCCCTTTCCAGATCGGCGTCGCCAAGCCCGTGATCGCCGAATAGACCTCAAAGTCACGGTCCCAGATATCCTCCCACTCAGAGCTGCTGCCCCCGTAGCTGCCGGTGAGAGTCAGATCCGGATAGAGCTGCGCCATACTGGCCCCGACCTGCTCATTGGCCGACCGCAACGACAACTCAGCCGCCCTGACGTCCGGGCGTCGATCCAGCAACGCCGCGGGCACACCGACCGGGACTGGCTCCAAGGCCGGCAACTCAGGCAACGTCTCGGGCAGCCCGGGCGAAGCGCCCGGCTGCCGACCCAGGAGCACGTCAAGCGCGTGCCGGGCGGTGGTGAGCGACAGTTCTACGGCCGGCTCCTGGGCGCGAGCCGATTCGAGATTCGCGCGGGCCAACCGCACATCCACGGGACCGACCAGCCCTCCTCGATAGCGCCGCTCTGTGATATTGAATGTCTGCTGACGACTCTCGGTGTTGGCCCTGGCAATGGCCAGTCGCCGCTGAGCCATCGCAATGTCGATCCTGGCCTGGATCACGGTCGCAATGATCGAGTTGACCATCGCCTGCCGATTCGCCTCCGCAGCCAGCACGTCTGCCCAGGCCGCTCGCTCGGACCGCCGCAGCTTGCCCCAGAAATCCACCAGGTAGGAGACCGAGATACTATGGGACCAGGTCGTCGTAAGGAAGCTGAATCCTCCAGATCCCATATTGGGGTCCATGGCGCCGAAATCACCCAAGTCAATGTAGTTCTTCCCTCTGGTCCTGGACAGACCGTACGACACGTCAGGCCAAAGTCGCCCGCCTGCCTCGGCCAAGCCCGCCTGCGTCTGGAGCACGCGCGCCGCTGCAGCCCTGAGATCAAGGTTGCCGTCCAGCGCCCTGCGAACCAGATCGGCCGTGACCGGATCGCCAAACCGCTCCCACCATCGATCCACAACCTGTGGCTCATTGGCGTCCGGCGCGCGCCCGTCAGCGTGCACAAACCGTGTGGCCGTCTCGGCCATGGTCTTCGGCCGCTCGTACTCCGGGCCTATCATGCAACCGCCGGCCAGGAGCATACATCCCAAGCCGCACAGCAGCCTCTGTCTGTTCCCAAAAATCATGCTCCTTCTCCCGTCCCATCCGCGCAGGCACGAATCCCCGCGGCGGAAAACCTGACAATGTGTTTCACGAACTCCCCCATATCCAGCGGAGGGAAGTCAGGATGGTCGCTGCGCTCGAACATCCCTTTGGCCGCCAGCGCATGGACGAGCTGTCCCACGATTGACAGGATCGCGTAGCGTGCCCCCGTTTCGTCCAATCGCGGGCAAAGCGTCTGCAAAGCGTCGGTCAACTTGCTCATCACCGGCACGACCATCCCATCAAGAAATATCTCAGGCGAGAGCCGCGGATCAATCATCTCCCTTGCCATCAGAGTGCCGAACCGACACACGGGATCGCCATCGATGAGCGGTTCTAGGAAGGCGCCGGCATAGGCCCTCAGGAGATCCTCCAGTTCGGGCGGCTTGTCACCCGACATCACGGCCTCGATGCTGGCCAGCCGGACATCCCGCATTGAGGCCAGACGCTGTCGCCAGATCTCCTTGTACAGATTGTCCTTGCCACCGAAATAGTAGTTGATCGACGCGATGTTGCAGCCAGCCGCGGCGGCAATGTCGCGGACGCTGGTCTCGTTGAATCCATGCCGGCAGAAGAGCTCCTCGGCGGCTTCAACCAGCCTATCCTGCACGCTCCTGCCATCGGTGCCATTGGGTACTTCGCCGCCCTGCTCTGCCATAGCCAACCTCATAAACACTCGTTTAATACACCAGTTTGAAACAATCGTTTGAAAAGTCAAGAGCCTTCTCGGGGAATTCGGCGGACAGGAGGCCCGACGCAGCCACAAGCCCTTATTAAAAATACACTTATGAGAACACAGCATCCCCTCGGCATGGCCCTGTCTGTACACCAAAGGGGCGGCTGATCCCACGGCGATACGTGCAGCAATACCCCGCTGGATCGCTACGCTCCCCAACCAACACTGGAGTCAGAGTATTTGAGCAGAATTGCGGCAGAAAGCCGTTGACATTGGGCGGGCATTATTACTATAGTACCCGTTTCTTCAAGATCTGGGGCCGTAGCTCAATTGGTTAGAGCATCGGACTGTCGATCCGAAGGTTGAGGGTTCGA
>Ga0272442_10001721_pt1 | contig 32629 bp, 31 predicted proteins | sample SSMForm2O_FD_200262 | JGI IMG/M metagenome (GOLD analysis project Ga0272442, IMG submission 200262) | Marine sediment archaeal communities from Little Sippewissett salt marsh, Falmouth, MA, United States - SSM-Form-2O | ecosystem: Environmental > Aquatic > Marine > Wetlands > Sediment ... | reverse complement strand
TTTAGCAGATTTCGCAGATTCGATACATTGGCCTTGACGGGATTCATATCTTTCGGCTTGAGAATACCATTCTCCCGAGCAAACTGTATAAGGAGCGGCCAGAGCATATTTTTCCCCTTGATACCAAGTTGTTCCGCCGTCCACGGAACCATACCGTTAGGCGTCGTAACTTCGATCCGTTGTTCATTTACAATTCGTATCGTTATCTGTTTCCATATAGTCTTGGGTGGGGTAGGAATGCTTATCTGCGTTTTCTTCGGGATTTCTTCATAAAGAACATATTCGGAATGTTCCTGCACAACTTCATCGTCCAGTTCTTCACCTTGGATTACATTGAACCATATCCATTGATCACGGTAATTCTTTGGCAAGTCATTTTCATATGCATCTGGCAACCAGTTCCAAAGATGAGCGCAATCCCCGTTTGTCGCATTGTAAATATCTATTGTGGCATTTTCATCTTCGGTATATTGCAGTTTAGTAGGATATTGTTTTTCTGAGGGAGGTGAGGGATCAGGGTAGTTCTTCTTTCTGTAATCCTGGCGAAATTCTTGCCGGTCCTTGGTTTTCCCCTCCGGGAATGGTGACACTTCTGCTACAAGAACATAACCCTCTGATGGATCGGCATTCAAGTATAATGCTATTCTGCTGACCAGGCGCTTGTCTTTTTTTACCCAATTCAGAATGTTGGATTTGAGACGCGTTAAGTTGAGTGCATGGTAAAGTTCCTCGATATTAATCATGATTCCTCCATCTTCTCATTTTTTAACTTTACTACTCAGGGCTTCATACTGGCGATTTTTTTCCTCTTCGTTTTTATTCCCCCTATGATGTTCCCGGCTACATTTGCCCCATTACGAAGGGCTTCATCCCTCAAGTGTGCATAGCGTTGTGTCATTTGCGGCGATTTATGGGTTAGAAGCTTTTGTAAAACGAACATGTCCACCTGTCCTGATGATGCCAGCATGGAAGCGTATGTATGCCGCAATCCGTGGCACATCCTAAAAGCCTTCGGCAGACCGGCCTTCGTCCTAATATCATTAGCGGCCCTTGCAATACTGACCCTATGACGCCCGTCTTTTGCAGGAAATACATAAGGCGATCCCAAATGTTTTTTAATGGAGGAGAGGAGTCTTTCAGCTTCGGGATTCATGGGTATTTTCGCACTTTGGCCACCCTTTGGGTTGCGGATATGGATCATCTTGTTATGGAAATCCAGATCATCCCATGTCAGCTTGAATATTTCGCCACGCCGCATGCCGGTGAGAAGGGCAAGCCTCAAAATATTAGCAACATCCTTATTCTTATGCGTATGTAAAACCTTCAGCAGGCTTTTCAACTGATCAGGAGTCAAATCTTCGGTTACCTTATTATCCAGCTTGGGTAACTCGATATGAAAAGAAATCCCCTTGCAGAGATTTTGCTTTACACCATAGTTAACTATCCGTTTGAGAAGGGTAAGAACGTGTTTGATAGTCTGCAGGGATTTACCTTTGCATGATTTTCTTCGAATACGTTCGACGTCTAATGGTTTGATATCCTCTGGTTTCTTCTTCGCCAAGGTAGGCTTAAGATAATTATCATAACGATTTATATCAACGTACTTGCTCTTTCCATCCGGTTTTCCGGCAAAATAGGCTTCTCTTAGTGCATCAATGGTCCAGATCTTTTCCGCTTTTTTTCTGCGAATCTCTTGAGGTGTCTCCCTCTTTCCCTCTATAAATTCACCTCTGATATGCGCAGCCTTCGCTGGTGACATATCATCAGCGTACTGCCGTCCTGCCTTTGCTTCGATTACATTTCCGTCACGTTTAAAGCGAACATAATAAACTCGTTCTTCGCCATTGCCACCGATTCGTTTTGCCATCCGATAAACAACGCCTGGATATTTTGTCTTGCATCTCATTTCCCACCTCATTTCCCACCTAGAAATTGAAAATAGTGGAATGTGTTGGAAAATATATATCAAAGTAATAGCCTTCTGTCAAAGGACTTAATGGGATATCATGATTTCCCTTTTCATGCGTTTTCCTATAGAAACCGGCCTCTCACGCCGGAAACCGGGGTTCGATTCCCCGTGGGACTACCATGAATTTTAAAAGGGGTTTTGTGGATAGCAGAACCCCTTTTCATTTCGTATATAGTATTGTCGAGTCATTCACTTCAAAAAAACATGGGAAAAGGGGAGGGGCATATGAAGGAAGACTTGCATCGTTATCGGGAAATGGGGAAGAAGATTGAAGAGCTTGTCAGGCCGGACACCTTTCCTCTCGCCGTCAGAATGATCGATTCTGCCTCGGAGATTGAACCGCGATATAAAAGACCTTTAAAGGATATGGATGTACAGACGTTCATATGTCAGAACTTTAAGATGTCGAGGTCTTACGGATGGACCGTGGCGATAACAGAAGAGGATATAAGCTGTAAGATGGCTCGTGTCATCTACGGGTGGGATTCGATTACCAATGAGGAAAAGGAATGGATGACCTCCTTCCATGTCGGTCTTTATGCGAAGGATGTCGAAGTATCGGAAAAAATGAAAGACCATCTCTATCTCTTGGAAGATGGTTGCCATGGTGTTGTGATTTCTCCCCTCACGAGAACAAAGGTGGTTCCCCATGTGGTCTTGATATACTGCCTCCCCGCACAGGCAATGCGGCTTCTCCAGGGATATCTCTATTGTGAGGGAGGAGCTCTCGAATTTACCGCTGCGGGAAGAATGGGCTCATGTCACGAAGGGGTTGTGAAGACATTCCTCACGGGGAAACCACAGCTTGTTATTCCTGGAAACGGTGATCGTGTCTGGGGAGGAGCCCAGGATTCAGAGATACTCTTCGCCTGTCCCCAGGATAAACTGGAGGTCCTTATCGAAGGACTGGAAAAGACCCATGCTGCCGGGCTCAGGTATCCGATCCCCACGTACATGAATTATTCTCCCGGTTTCCAGGATGCCTTTGAGAAAGAGGCAATGAAGAGGGCCGGGGGAACTCTGGTAAAATCATGCGGAGACGAGTGAAGTATTTGAAAAGACGCTGATGGAAAAGCGCTCCCATGAAATCGGGAAGGAAGAAACCCGTTGTCAACTATCGCTTCGGTATGGGCATTCATTACATGAGTTCTGTCATAACAATGGTAGAGATTTCCAAGATGTTATCACGTCGGGTCAGAAACCTTTAAGCATTCCATAATAGGCGAAAACGAGTTTGTCAAGACCGCGGAAGCTCAAAAATAGTTACTCAGCAATAAGGAGAATCATCTCGATTAATGACGATACTGTGCCAAAAGTGCGCACCTCGACATCGTATTGCACCCCGTTCCGGCCGCTTGTAATATTAATAATATTACTATGTTGGGATATTGATATTAGCAATAACCTAATAGTAACCTGATAATATTTTAACAACATTTCTTTGTTGAGAATGGTATAGATCTTCATACTCTAATGTTTTTTGAGACGAAGAACCTGGAATGAACAGCGAGCTCATTCCCCGCTTCTTGCAGAGGGGGAAGCGAGCGAATACAAGATAAACATTTTCCTTAACAATCGGAGATTCTCTTCAACTCGTTGTGAGGAGATTCAATCTGAAAAAGGAGTATCGGTTTATGAATCGCGAAGTTTCCCCGGCTGTTCTCGAAAAGACCGACAAATGCCCCCGTGGCATGAAGTGCTTGAAGAACGGCGAAAAACCGATATGTGAAGTTGATAGACTCATCAATGGGGTTGGTGCATTTGTTAAAGCAAATGGAGAGGATATATGTCCTTATAAGATGTCATTTGGAAGTGCCTACGTCTGCAATTGTCCCACCCGATATGAGTTATATGATAAATATAACTTGTAATATGATTCCTGCCTGAAACATTTCCATATCAATAAATTCTTGCTGAAACTTAAAATATTTATTCATAAGTACGTTGAGGGACGTGGATTTTTTCGGATTGACGACTCCTCTTTTTATATGGTCCAATAACGTAAGAGTTCTGAAGACGATAGGCGATATGGTGGTGAAATATTTCGGATCAAGGGGGTAGCTTTGGTATGGCCTATGATGAGGGATTGGCCCAGAGAGTTCGGGAAATACTGGAAGAGCACCCCGGCTTTAATGAAAAGAAGATGTTCGGTGGAATCTGCTTCCTGCTCTATGGCAATATGGCATGCGGTATTATAAGCGACGAGATTATTGTGCGGGTGGGAAAGCAAAACTATGACGATCTCTTGAAATTGCCCCATGTGAGGAAATTTGATATCACCGGGAGGCCCCTGAAAGGATGGGTCATGGTTTCTTACGAGGGGTATGAATCGGATGATGACCTGTCGGACTGGATTGAGCGGGGGGTAGACTTCGTCCTGTCATTGCCTCCGAAAGTGTGATGCGTGAAGAGAGCAGGCGATAAAGCTTCTCAGGAATTCCCTATAGGGCCGATTCCAGAGATGAAAAACGCCGAGTATATGAAATCTTTCATATTTTCATTTCTTTCCCCAATTGCATAAAAGAATTTCTTTCAGTATAATTTGTCACATAATTCATCATGAAAGGGGGGACCAATTCATGGGGGATGCATGGAAAGAGAGCCTGATCTGTGCCCTTCGGTGCAGCAGATGTGACAGAAATTTGTCGACAGATGAGGTGAGGATACTTTCCGTCTATGATCACCGGGCCATCTGTATGGAGTGCAAAAAGGAGGAGGAGACAAGACCCGATTATGGGAAAGTATCGAAAAAAATGTTAGGGGTCTGTATGGACGATACGGAGCGCCTCTACAGCGATCCCGGGGGATACTGCTACCACCACTTCTACCCTTTTAAATGTTGAGACAAGGGTAATGATAAAGCATTCAAATAGAAGTTGAGATAACTGTGATCTGATTATATACTGTACTGCAATCGAAGAGCGATCATTATCAACGGTAGCTTTTAGCGATTTTCTGCAAAACTTCAAACGTTATTATCGCCGCTCCCGCTCAAAGCAGTCTCCGCGAACTGTCAACGTTCCTTTCTTTGAGAATCTCACCTCCCGTTTTGCAACTATCCGCTTGCTTTACAGTGTTAAAGGGGCTCGATACATTCGAAAGATGGAAAGATCAGCCGAAATGCCAGGAGTCAGCATAAAGCACGATATTTCTATTGTCCTTGGCGGAAGCGCGGGGCAGGGGATTCAGACCGTCGAGCAGATCGTCACCCAGGTCCTGAAACGCTCGGGGTTCCATGTCTTCGGTACCAAGGAATATATGTCACGGGTTCGCGGCGGCAGCAATTCCACCGAGATCAGGATATCTTCAAAAAGCAATCCATCACTTCTCAACAGAATAGATATCCTTATTCCCTTTGACAAAGGTGCCTTGAAACATCTGGAAAAGCGGATATCGTCCTCCACACTTATTCTCGGCGATAAATCAGAGATTACAGATGAAAAGGAAAAAAATATTTCGCAGATTGTGGATGTTCCCTTTTCAAAGATAGCATCTGACATCGGCGGTGCCATCTATACCAATTCGGTGGCGGCGGGGCTGATTGCGGGGCTTTTCAACGTAACGCTGGAAGAGCTCCATGGTTTTTTGGATCGGTTTTTCGCGAAAACCGGTGACGTAATTATAGAGAAAAACAAAGATGCGGCATCGAAAGGACATGCGATCGCCCTGTCGCTCATCCACTCCGGCCGTATTTCGATAAATATTGCAAGAGACCCCTCTCTCTCGGAGCATATCCTGATCAACGGTGCCGAAGCGGTGGGAATTGGTGCCATCGCGGGGGGATGCAATTTCATATCATCCTATCCCATGTCTCCCTCGACGGGGGTTCTCGTTTTTCTCTCCCGACACGCCGAGGAGTTCGGAATCGTGGCCGAACAGGCGGAGGACGAGATAAGCGCCATCAACATGGTCCTCGGGGCATGGTATGCCGGGGCACGGGCCATGGTAACGACATCGGGGGGTGGTTTTGCCCTCATGGAAGAGGGGGTCAGTCTCGCCGGCATCACGGAGATGCCGGCGGTCATCCACCTCGCCCAGAGACCGGGGCCGGCAACGGGTCTGCCCACCAGGACGGAGCAGGGCGACCTCAATCTTGTCCTCTATTCAGGGCACGGTGTGTTTCCGAGGATTATACTTGCTCCCGGGACCCTTGAAGATGCCGTCTCGCTGACCCGTGATGCCTTTACCCTTGCCGATCAATATCAAGTTCCCGTCTTCATCCTGACGGACCAGTATTTTATCGATTCCTACTATAATATTTCCTCTCTCGCTTTGGGGGACAAACCTGTAGCTTCCTTTATTTCCGAAACGGATGCGGCCTATAAACGGTATCGAATTACGGACACCGGTATTTCGCCCCGCGGTATTCCCGGTTTCGGAAACGGACTCGTGACCGCTGACAGCGACGAGCATGATGAGGAGGGACACATTACGGAAAGCTCCGATGTCAGGATCGCCATGGTGGACAAGAGGATGAGGAAACTGACGGAGATGAAAAACAACACCTTTCCCCCCGAGCTTACGGGAAGTGGGGGCTATAAAACCCTCATCATAGGGTGGGGCTCGACCTTTCATGGTATCAAAGAGGCCCTCTCCCGCCTCAAGAGAAAGGATCTTTCTTTTCTCCATTTCAAGCAGGTCTATCCACTTCATCCGGAAACGGCAGACTATCTCAAGAGGGCGAAGAGGGTTGTCATGGTAGAGGGGAACGCTAACGCACAGTTTGCCTCACTCATACGACTCGAAACAGGCATCGGGATAGATGATGTCATTCTGAAGTATGACGGAAGCCAGTTTTCGGTGGAAGAACTGGCAGACCGTCTTGAAGCAATCCTTGGTTGAGAGGGATACCCAATGGAACGGAATATTTTTGACAGGGGAGATATCGATGTTGCCTGGTGCCCGGGATGCGGCAACTTCGGTATATTGACGGCCCTCAAGGAGGCGCTTGCCGACCTTGCCATCGAGCCGGAGAAGCTTGTCATGGTTTCCGGCATCGGGCAGGCGGCGAAGATTCCCCATTATCTGAGGACACATTTTTTCAACGGCCTTCACGGGCGGGCCCTGCCTCCTGCCACGGCGATCAAGGCGTCAAACCCCGGCCTTTTCGTCATTGCCGAAAGCGGTGATGGCGACATGTACGGCGAGGGGGGAAATCATTTTATCAACACCATTCGCAGGAACCCCGGTATCACCAATATCGTGCATAACAATATGGTCTACGGCCTCACGAAGGGGCAGGCATCGCCCACCAGTTGTATCGGCTTCAAAACGCCCGTGCAGGTGGGGGGGGTGAGTGTCGAGCCCTTCAATCCCATTGCCGTTGCCCTTGCCCTCGATGCGTCCTTCGTGGCGCGGGCCTTTGCCGGCGATATAGAAGAAACGAAAGAGATCATGAAAAGGGCGATCGCCCACCGGGGCTACGCCCTGGTAGACATACTGCAGCCCTGTGTTACCTTCAACAAACTCAATACCTACGGGTGGTTCAAGGAGAACACCTATTACCTCGATGATACCCATGATCCCACCGACAGGATCGGTGCCTTCAAGGTAGCGACTAACGGGGGCAGGATGGCCCTGGGAGTTATATATGAAAATTCCGAAAGGAGGTGTTTTGAGGAGACCCTTGCCGTCTACCGCGACGACAGACGGCCCCTTTTTGAAAGAACGGTAAATTTTGAAAGGCTTCAGGGACTCGTTGATTCAAGAAGAGGCATGTGAGGACAGACGATAATTTGTACAATCAACTGATAAATAAAGGGAGGCTAACTATGAAGAAATTTTTCGCATCTAAATTGATGGCTGCTTTGTGCATCGTCATGGTTGTGACATTTGCGCAGGTTTTTCCGGTAGCGGCAAATAGCGCGCCTGTTGGAGCCATCGTCGACGTAAACCCGAACACCATTAATCTCAAAGCAAAGGGGAACTTCATAACCGCCTATATCGAACTGCCCGATTCCTATGATGTTGGACAAATCGATATTGAATCTGTCTCATTGGCGGTGAACGGCTATGTCATACCCGCTGAAGCAGAACCGGCGACGGTCGGCGATTATGACGATGATGGTGTGCCGGACCTGATGGTCAAGTTCGACAGGCAGCTTGCTCAGGTACGCATGTTTGTGGGTTCCGAAGACCTGACAGTGAGTGGTGATATATTGTCATCGTCTGTTCCTTTTGAGGGTTTCGACACGGTCAATGTGATATCGAAGGGTGTTTCCTTCACGATCCTTCAGACATCGGATGTACACCACCATGCCAGCGGCTACGGGCCTTTTAACGACTACACCCCCTTAGATATTTCCGACAACGACAGCGTCCTCGGCGGCTATGCAAGGTTGGCGACGGTCATCAATGAGATCCGTGCGGAGCAGGCGGAATCGGAGATCCCGGTGCTCCTTTTCGATTCGGGCGATTTCTTCATGGGAACCACCTATGACCTCACCGCCGCCGATCCCATTGCCCTCAAGTTTTTCCAGCTCATGGGGTATGACGCCGTCACCCTGGGCAATCATGAATTCGACTGGGCACCACAAGGCCTGGCAATGCTTCTCTCCAACGCTTTATCGAGTGGTTTCAACATCCCCATTATAGCCACCAATACGATACCCGATGGAGTTCCCGGCACGGGCGATGACGACATAGAAACACTCATGGGGATGGACGTTATCTCAGACAAGATGGTCATCGATCTTCCCAACGGCCTTACGGTGGGTCTCTTGGGACAGATGGGCGAGGATTCCGACGAGAAATCGCCCGTGGCATCGCCGATTACCTTTGCACACGGTGATTTCCTCCAGTCTTATGTGGATGACCTCAGGGAGAATGACGACGCCGATCTGGTAATCGTCCTCTCTCACGGGGGGGTTGAGACCGACGGGTCCGGAGATGACGCCGATCTCGCCAACGATGTCGACGGTATCGACATTATTGCCTCGGGCCACTTTCACACGGCAACCCATGACGCGATTGTGACGGGTGACTCAAACACGATCATTTTTTCGCCCGGTTCCTATGGCGAATGGGTAAGCAGGCTTGACATTACCTACAATGACGACCTCAGCCGTATCGTGGATTACGAATGGGTCCTCATACCTGTTGACGACACGATCCCGGGAGATCCCGTGATACAGGGAATGGTCGAGCAGTATCACGCGGCGATGAATGCAAGCCTTGCACCCCTCGGGGTTCAACTGGACACGCCCGTTTCAGCAACCCCATTTGATCTTGAAAAGGCACCCCTCCAGGTAACGGGCATCGGGAGTCTCTGTGCCGATTCGCTTCGCAACGTTGCCAACGCACTGGCGCCATTGAACTACCCGACAAGCCCTGTTGACGTGGGTATCGTGGCAAGCGGCGTCATCCGCGACAGCATCTACCAGGGAAAGACGGGTGCCGTCACCTTCTCCGACGTCTATAACATGCTCCCCCTCGGCATCTCTCCCTACGACTCCGCCATCCCCGGGTATCCGCTGATGCACGCCTATGTCAGCGGCCTTGAACTTTACACCCTCTGCGAAGTGGGACTCACTCTTTCCCAGATGATAGGTTCAGACTACTATCTGAATTTCTCGGGGATCAAGATTGATTATAATCCTGTAGATGCGTTATCGTTTCAGGGAGTAAAGATGGTATATACATACTCCCCGGACGATCCCTTCTGTATAGGACCTGCGACATTTGTAAATCCGTATGATCCCAGGCTATACCATATCGTGGTTGACCTCTATGCGCTGCAGATGTTGAATGTGGTGAACGATTATTTGCCCCCCGGGATTTCCATTATCCCGAAGGATGCTTCGGGTACCCCTATTCCTCCGGCGGATTACATAGACTTCCGTATTGATGCCAGTTCCGATCCCGGTGTACAGGAACTCAAGGAGTGGATGGCGCCCCTTAATTTCCTTCCCGGATTGGGGGGAATCCCGGCGCTCATTTACGGTCCGAGCGGCGAGGCACTGGGGCGTGTTAACTATGTGACCTATTGAACCATCTGAACGGTTGTATCAGAACAGAGGCAGGGTCCGGAAGGGCTCTGCCTTTCGTTTATCCCACGTCGACACAGAAAAGCGGCGGGATGACCTGATAGGCCATCGAGGCACCGTTTCCCGCCATTTCCCGCGCCATGGCGATGGCGGAGAATAAATCGGGGGCCGGGGTAAATCCGATCTTCTTTGCCGTTTCCGGTTCCTTCGCCCCGGCGAGGATAACCCCTTTCACGTGTCTCATCCCCATGCCGCTCCACATCCAGTTGATGAGGCCGTGCGTGCCGTGGTAAGCGTAGTCACCCCGGTATTTCCTGATATAGTCGGGATTCGCCGCGTACTTTTCAGCGAGGCCATCCCAGCACTCTTCGGGGTCGTAGTAGTCTTCGAGGTCGTTATCCCAGAAATCCTTGTAGGCTCCATGATGCCGGAGATTGAACTTCTCCAGTCCGGGATTGCAGGCGACAATTACCCCCCCTTCTTTCACGAGCGGCCTTCCGCGGAAGAGACCGGAGAGGTATCCCATGGTGAGACCCCTCAGGAGGATCGGGTTGAGGACCGACTGGGCACTGTAGGGGCTCAGGTTGGGGACGCCGAAGACGAGAATATCCACGGGTTTGTTTACCTTCACGTTCTGCTGTCTGAAGAGGATATCGAGCGTCCGGTCGTGAACTTCATCCACGTTGCCGGCTGAAATGCCGCAGAGACGATAGTCGGAGCGGATGAGGGAATTACGGATAGTTCTCTTAACCACCTGGGGTCCCAGTGTCGCCAGGGACAGCATCGACCGCAGGGCCATGCCGGGCCGCGAATCCCCGTTTCGTGAATGAATGGGACGGAGAAAACGGTCGAGGGGCCGGGGCCAGACGTTATTATTGAGGACGGTCTCTATCTGAAAGATATTGTAATTCGCATGAACAATCTTCCCCATTGCGCGGAGGATTTCATGCATGGGGCTCGTTGCCGGATCCATGATGGAACGTTTCATGTTCCACTCCTTCGGCGTGTGGTGGTGCCTGATGCTTCTCCACGAGCCGAGGCCCACGAGAATACTCTTCCAGCCGCCATTCATGGAGGTGAAATTGACATTCACATAGATGGTAATATCTGATTCATCGACGGCACGGTTGATCTCGACCTCGTGCCCCGCTTCCGTCTTCCCCAGGGAGATGAGCCGCGTATCGTCGGTGGCATCGTGGCAGGATATGCATTCGGGTCCCATCTCGGAGACAACCTTTTCCCCCAGGACGATGGAGAGTTCCTTCATCGTCCATTTCCGGTGAAGGCCGTTGGCACAGATGAGGCGGATTCTTTCCTTCGGTATGCCGATTTTATCGAGACGCCGGAGGAGTTCTTCGATGACCACTCCCCTGGGATCGAGACGCATGAGGGGGATCGGAAGGCAGGGATCATCGAAGGCGATGGTGACGCGGCTCGATGAGGTAAGCTGCTGTTCCAGCGGCTCCGCGCCGATGGGGTTATCCAGCGCTTCCCTGATGGCTCCATCATAATCGGCGAGGGGTTCCATCGGTGGATTTGCACAGATGAGTTGCGTGTCGGAGGGGAATTGCTCAATCTTCAGATCATCGCCGTAGAAAATGAATTCCTCAATGTAATCGGTCATTTTTGTCTCCTCTCGAATTTAGAGGTCAGGGTTTCTGACTCCACCCCTGGAGGGCAAACCTCGAGACCATATCGACCATCCATCGCGGTGACAGCCTCACGAGAAGGTCATGTATCAGTTTTGCCGAAACTCCCGGCACATAGATCAGTTTTCGCTTTTCGAAGGCGGGCAGGGCCTTCTTCGCCAGCCACTGGGGGCTCTTTTTGCCGCTTATGGTGAAGAATCGCAGGTCCTCGGGATATCCGTCCATGGTGAGGAGTCGCGTATCGATATAAGGGGGGCAGAGCGCGCAGACGGTTACTCCTGTTCCGTTCAGTTCGGTCCTGACTGCCCGCGAGAGGCTCTCGAGTCCTGCTTTTGTCGCACCGTAGACGGACTGAAAGGGTGTGGGTTGAAGACCGGAGACGCTGCAGGTATTGTAGATCGTTCCTTCTCCCTTCTTTACCATATCGGGGAGGAAGAGGTGCATCAGTTTCATGGGGACGAAGAGATTAAGCTGGAACGTCATGAACTGCCGTTCCCAGGGTTTTTCCCAGAATTTCCCGTATGCCACGGTACCCGCGTTATTGACGAAGGCATAGGGGGTCCCCACCGTATTGGAGACCTCCTGATGGAGCCGTTCCGGCCCATCTTCTTCGAGAAGGTCGATGGGGAATGTCCAAGTTGTTATATGATACTGCGATACAAGTTCGGCTGCCCATTGGGAAAGAATATCTTTTTCATCGGGGAGTGATCCAAGGGCGAGGTTGGCGCCGCGTTTTGCAAATTCAAGCGATAATGCCTTTCCAATGCCTGAAGATGCTCCAGTTACCAGCACAGTCTTTCCTTCGAAACGTATCCGTTCCACTGGTTCCTCCTTTTTGTGGTGATCTGGTTTTTGAAAAAGCCCCCGTTTCGATTGTAAAAAAAATGACATACTATTTCAAAAATAACAAGTTGTATGTTATATAACCCTGCCGTTGTGTTTCCCCGATAGTCAATCTCTCGGATGTCAATCCCGGATTGGCAAGCGGGGCTGTCCGAACACGGTTAGATAAAACCGCACGATCTGTTCTTTGTCACTGCTAACCTGGAAACCATAGATTGTTGAAACATAAAAAAGGGAGGGGAGTGTTATGGCACGGAATGGTTTTGATGCGAATCTTCAAGAGGTTAAGTGTCCAAAGGAATTGGTGTTTCATGAGTCGTTGCGCCGAAATGTGAAGAGATTTCCGGACAGGTTGGCAGTCGTTTTCGAGGACAACAGATATACCCACAAAGAGTTCAACGCGAACGTAAACAGTCTCACCAGTGCGCTCGTCGGCCACAGTTCCGACGTATGGCTTATGGCTTCCTATGGCACCTCAAAGGTGGGTACCCCCTGTATCCCCATGAATTTTCGGATCGTCGGACCGGAGATCGAATATACCGTAAACCATAACGATTCCGTTGTGCTCTTCATTGGCCGGAGGCACACTCGCAAGCCCCGCCTTGCAGGCGGAGTTCAGGGTCGCAATATAATGAAACTATACCGTGCCGGGAAGCCCCGCCCCGTGGGTGGGGAGCTTCAATATGGAGGTCAAGATAGTCGATCGTGAGGGAAAGGATCGTCCTCGCAGCGAAATTGGCGAGGTCGTGACTGCGGGTACGCTTGTAAGCAATTGATATCATATAGACTTGAAGTAACTGATGCCGCCTTTGAGAGCCGCTCAGTAGGTTTCGGTGACATGGGCTTAATGGATGATGAGGGGTATGTCTATGCGGTGACGAGATAATCGGACATGCTCGTAAACGGGGGGATGCATATCTGTCCGGCGGAAATAGCGGGGGTGATGGTTGAACATTCCGAATCAATGGAAGTCGCGATCATCGGTGCTCCCGATGAAAGACGGGGTGAGTCTGTAAAGGCCGTTGTAATTCTCATTCCCGACGAGGAGGTGTCAAAAGAGGAGATAATCGAGTAGTGCAGGGGGAAAATGGCGAGTTACAGCGTTCCGAAATCCACGGATTTCGGAACTGATTTTCCGAGAACACCGGCGGGCAAGATACAGAAAAAGATCCTGCGTGAGAAATACTGGGAGGGGTATGAACGCACAATGAAACCTGTCATTCCTGGATGTGTTCTAAAACAACTGTGATCTCGCTGTAGCCGATTTTTCTTTTCAATGATCCGATCTTTGTCGGGTGGGTAATTTTTAACATAGGCATTTATGATTTGGCATTAAAAAGGAGGATTGTATGAAAGATGTAGTAATTGTTTCTGCTTGCAGAACGGCCATTGGTGTCTTCGGGGGGTCTCTGCGGGCCATGAACGGAGCGAGAATCGGAAGTGTGGTCATGAAAGAGGCGATCAAACGGGCGGGTATCGATGCCGACATAATCGATGATGTGCGGTTTGGATGCTGCTTCGAACCGGTCGACGCGCTGAACGTGGCGCGCAGTGCAGCTCTGCTGGCGGGGATTCCCGATAATGTTGCCGCCGTCACTATTAACCGCGTCTGTATTTCCGGTATGGAAGCGGTACTGAGCGGTATGGCGATGATTCAGGCGGGAATGGCGGATGTCATACTGGCAGGGGGTACCGAGCATATGTCGGGGATACCCTATGTTTCTCAGGATGCCAGATGGGGGTTACGTCTTCAGGACAAGAGTCTTGACGATGCCCTGATACGGGGGCTCCATTGTGGATCCTATCTTATGCCCCATCCCGAGGAGGGACCGGTAAAAGAGGGTATGCCCTTGGACATGTTCAAAGGCAAACCCTATATCATGGGGCATACGGCGGAGTTCATCGCGCAGCTTCATGATATAAGTCGTGCGGAAATGGACGAAGTGGCACTCAGAAGCCATAATGGTGCGGAACGGGCAACGAGAGAGGGGGAATTCAAGGAAGAGATCGTGCCTGTTGAAATACCGCAGAAAAAGGGGAAACCTCCTGTAATATTTGATCAGGATGAGCATTTCAGACCCGGTCTAACGATGGAGGATCTGGAGAAACTGTCCCCGGCCTTTATTCCAAAGATCGGGAAGGTAACAGCCGGAAATTCCTCGGGTATTAACGACGGAGCGGCAGCGATGGTCATAATGTCGGCGAAAAAGGCAAAAGAACTGGGATTAACACCCCTGGTAAAAATAAAGGCATCGGGTCGCGGGGCCTGTCATCCCTCCGTAATGGGATTAAGCCCGGTACCGGCAGTGAAGGATCTCTTCAGACGAAATCCCGATATCACCCTGAAGGACTTTGAAATCATCGAGCTCAACGAGGCCTTTGCCTCCCAGTACATCGGCTGTGAACGGGATCTCGGCCTGGATCGAGAGATCACCAATGTGAACGGTTCCGGTATCGGACTCGGTCATCCCGTCGGATGCACCGGCGCCCGCATAATGGTTTCGCTGATTTACGCCATGAAGAAACGCGGCAAGTCTCTGGGGCTTGCCACACTCTGCGGCGGCGGTGGCGTGTCTTGTGCAACAGCCGTAGAAATGGTATAGAAGTTTCGCCAGATTAATGACAGGGAAGGGGAGTATTTTTGCACTTCTCTTCCCTGTAGTTAGATTGATATAATTAGCTGAGGTGTTTAATGGATACGACGGATAGGGGCAATTCATTTCAAAAATTTCAGGGTGCATCAAAATACGTTCTCGATGAAGAGCTTGCAAAGATTGTGAATGTGTCGATGGCCCTCGAAATGCCGCTTCTTCTCAAGGGAGAGCCGGGCACAGGGAAAACCATGCTGGCACATGCCATCGCGGAAAACCTTTCAATGCCTCTCATCGTGCTCAATGTGAAATCGAGTATGAAACTGGTTGAAGCGTTGTACCAGTATGACACCCTGACACGCCTGAATGACAGCCGTTTCGGGGATTCAACAAGGGATGTGAGCAATATCGAAGATTACATAAAGATGGGAAAGATAGGCCAGGCATTTGTGTCCGATAGGAGAACGGTGCTTCTCATCGATGAGATCGACAAGGCCGATACGGACTTTCAGGATGATATGCTCGACATTCTCGATCAGATGGAGTTTGATATCATCGAGATCGACAAGACGATGAAGGCCAAAAACAGGCCCGTTATCATTATTACTTCGAATGCAAAGAAAGACCTTTCCGATCCCTTTCTTGGGCGCTGTAATTTCCACCACATCGCATTTCCCGATACCGATATGATGAAGCGTATTATAGCCGTACACTTTCCCAATCTTGATCGGGACGTGGCCGATACCTGCATCGAGGCATTCTATCGTTTCAGACGGATCGACGGAATCGAGAAGAAACCTGCCACGAGGGAACTGATCAACTGGATCAGGGCACTCAAGGCCGATCCCGATTTCGATGTTTCTGCACTTAAGCGGGGCGATGTACCCTATCTGGGTGTATTCTTCAAGAAAAGTACCGATCTTGCAATGGCTGGTAAGATGGTTGCGCGGTCCAGAAACTGAGGAGAAAATAGTTGTTTATCAATTTTTTCTACAGTCTGCGAGATCACGGGATTCCCGTTTCCCCGACATCCTTTCTCCGGCTTCATAAAGCGCTCAATACGGGCCAGGTGCTGTCGTTGAAAGACCTCTATACCGTTGCCCGTTCCACCCTTGTCAAGAGTGAGCGCTATTTTGACAGTTACGACCAGATCTTTGCCCACTACTTTGAAGGGGCGGAGATGCCTCCGATAACCGATCTGGAACTCGATGAAATTGCGCGTGCACTTCTGGAGGAATGGCTTAAAAATCCTGCCCAGATGGCTGATGCCCTCGGTATAGACGAGAGCACACTGCGCCAGTATACACCGGAAGAGCTGATACAGTATTTTCTGGACCGTCTGAAGGAACAGACAAAGGAACATCATGGCGGCAACCGGTGGATCGGAACGGGAGGTACGTCACCTGTCGGTCACTCCGGTGTGCATCCCGGCGGCATGAGGGTTGGTGGTTCCGGGGGAGGAATGTCGGCCATAAAGGTGGCCCTCGAGCGGCGGTACCGGGACTATTCCCACCAGGGTCCCCTCACGCAGTCGCAGATGGGCGAGGCCCTGAAAAAGCTCAGGCGCATGGTGCCGTCGGGCCCGAGAGATGTGGTCAATATAGATAAAACAATCTACGAAACGATGAAAAATGCCGGAGAGATCGAGATTGTCTTTGATAAACGGCTCAAAGACAGGCTCAAGGTGATCCTCATGATCGATAACGGTGGGTGGTCGATGGACCCCTACGTGCATATCGTTCAGGTGCTCTTCGATTATGCCCGCGATCAGTTCAAAGATGTTAAGACCTACTTCTTTCACAATACGATTTACGAGAAGGTCTGGGAAGACCCTACCCGGTATAAAAAACCCGAAAAAATCATCACCTTTCCCAGCAGGGATCTCGAAACGCGCCTTGTCATTGTCGGCGATGCCAGCATGGCGCCTTACGAACTCATGTATGAAAGCGGATCGATCTATTTCGAGGAACGGAAGAGCAAGGCCAGTATCGAAAATCTGAAATTCCTCGCCAAGACATTCCGCCACGCCGTTTGGCTGAATCCCCGTCCCCGGAATCAATGGTCCCACACCTGGACCATCGATGCCATCCAGGAGGTTTTTCCCATGTATGAACTGACCCTGGATGGTCTGGACAAGGCCGTCAATTACCTGATGCTTCGCAATTAAATTTAAACAATCAGCTCCTTCTCGTCATTGCGAGCCCCGATAAAATCGGGACGCGGCAATCTTTCACTTCCAGCTACTGCAAAATCCAGTATTTTATATTCTCTCTGAGCCTTTGCCCCTATTAAATCAATTGACAAACATCCCTAAGAGTGCTTAATTGTTGATGCTTTTTGAGGAGGCATTTCCGTTTTAGATACAATGTTTATTAAGTTTGGTTGGTGAGGCTTATGCTGCAAAGGTATAGTGTTTTTGCTTTTTAAGAGAATAAGATGAAAAATATTCGTTAAGACTAACTAAATCGGAAAATATGATAGGCTCTGACAAAAAGAAACGACCTCTCATAGGCACGCCTGCGTATGATAATTGGAAAGCCTTTCTTGATGGCGAGCCTCTAATAAACTCGTGTGAGTACTTGATGCACTCAGATGCTTGTTTGAGCGGTGAAGTGACCACTGGTTTTGAACCATATCTCTTCTTCAATCTGGTTCCGATTGATTACCAACGAGGCCGAGTACGTGCTACTGCTGCGCTTCGCCTATCTCTACATGTTGATTTTGGAACACCTCCAATGGAGAGAACGGAACAATCGCGTTACCATGGTGGCTGGATACCGGATGAACTTGCGGCTTTGGCTTCACTTAAATGCGGGGTAAGATTTCGGGCCGGTGGCAAAACCAGAGAATTTGGTTCTAATGGTGACCCAAAAGGGAGACCAGTCGGGCATTATGCTCCTCCAGAGCCAACACTTAATATAGGAAGTCTTCGAGGTTTTGTGCTTCCTAGTGTTACCGGTGAGCATTCTATGATGCCGATAGCGAAGATGAAAACGTTCGTTGAACTTTCTCCCGAACAGGCTATTGTTTTGGTTCGATCAGCTCGCCTTTATCAAGATGCATTGTGGCTTGCTGAATCTGAACCAAATCTATCATGGCTTATGCTGGTGGCAGCTGTGGAAACAGCAGCCACCTATTGGTTTTCCTCTAAAGATTCTTCCCTTGATCGACTTAGACAGGAACGCCCAGAATTCTTCCAGTATCTTGAGAATACCAAAATCAAAGGATTGGCTAAGCGTGTAGCGGATGAGTTTGTAAATTCTATCGGTGCAACGAAGAAGTTCGTTGAATTTCTGCTTAAATACCTTCCACCACCGCCTGAGAAGCGACCGGATTTATTTGTTCAAGTGGAATGGACGCCCGAAAATCTTACGAAAGTATTCAGACAAATATATCGATGTAGGTCCAAAGCGCTACATGACGGAATGCCTTTCCCTGCTCCCATGTGTGAACCCCCTTTCCCGTTAAAATCAGGACAGGCTTTCGCGGAACGTCCCATTGGTCTTGCAGCGAGCGCAGGTGGCGGTACATGGAAAATAAAAGATACGCCAATGCTCATGCATACTTTTGAATACATTTCAAGAAATGCCTTAAATTCCTGGTGGGATTCTATGGTAGCGCCAACTGATAATTCAGAAAATCAAATTACAGAATAATAGTTTTAAAATCAGTTTTAAGTGAGTCCACAATGTCTCTCAAAAAAATAACATGTATTCTCATTATCGCCATCATTTGTTCCTTCTCAATCAGGACAGTCGGCACTTTATTCCCCCAGATATTCCAGAATATTCACATGGTGAAAGGGACCATTCTGGTTAACACATTCTTCATCCTGTCCCATTTTCTCTTCTGGCTTATATTTTACCGGGACTATGCATCAGGCAAAGGTGCCATTCTGAAAAAGACGTGCCTTCTGCCTGTTATCGGATCGTTTGCCGTGTTGCTCCTCTATCTGAAGAAGCTTTCCTTTGTCTTTGATATGGAGATTGCCTTTCCGTTGTTCTTTATGAATCCATGTGTTGATGCCTTCATTCCGGCAGTCGCCGCTATTTTCAGCCTGATATTCTTTGTGGTTTTTAAAAATTCGCTGGAGCCTGAGGAAGAGGGGATGCTGAGAAAACCCATATTGTCGATGATCGGTGGCACCTCACCCTTTCTCCTTCTTCATCTGATCGTACTGGTAAACTTCATTGCCACCGGTGCATTCCAATGGCTTGAGCATATGCCGAGAGCCATTGCTGTCGGTACCGTTCCGCTCATCGTCATAGCCCTTTTTCTCATGCTTCATTTCTATTATCGATTCTACTGCCTTTTAGAGTCCCTTCAGAATAAAAACGATAGTTAGAAGGGTAATAAATTGCAACGTTCTTATCTCAAAAAGGTGGAAGACAAGGGTAAAAAATAGTACGGTATCACCGGATTGCGATTCCCCGGGATTATCCGCTGATTGCAACGCTGCTAACCTTTTAAATTCTAAGGGAGATGATATGATGAAATTCCTGGATCCAAAGAAACCTATTGCGACCTGTGTAGCCGAGACCTGTGATAACTGCCACGTGAGCAAAGCCGTGCATTGTCATTTTACGCTCAGAGATCTGATACATTTTCTTCTGATTGCTTCTCCCTCGTTCCTCTTAGGAGGTGCCGGGATTTATCATGTAAACGGATGGTGGCTGATTCCCTGGTTTATTGTCATAATCGGATACTTCGGATTCATCGAAGTCCGGGTCATGTGTTCCCATTGTCCTCATTATGCCGAGGAGGGGAGTTCATTACAATGCTGGGCCAATTACGGCTCACCAAAATTATGGAAGTATCGGCCAGGTCCGATGAAGCTCTGGGAAAAGGTCGTTTTCTTCCTCGGTTTTGCCCTTGTCTGGGGATACCCGCTCTATTTTCTGGGCCTTCACTTTCAGGTGTTCCTGCTCATCGTCTATCTTCTCTCAGTTGCCGGCTTTTTCATGACATTACAAAGCTTTCTTTGCTCCCAGTGTATGAATTTTGCCTGTCCATTAAATACCGTTACCAATGAGATTCGGAGAGAGTTCTTTGAGTGTAATCCCGATGTTGCCAAAGCATGGGGTATCGACATCAACCAGGAAGATGCATGAGCCTTGCAGTCGAAAAAGGTAAAAAATTGTTGGATAAAATAGCAAAGGCATTCCCCGCTGTTTCAGGCGGGGAATGCTCCAATTATTCGACACCTTTATTTACTTGGACATAGCGTGGGCTCACCATCCATAACTTGTAGGAGCGTGACATGAGAAGACAACGCTACAGGCAACAACCATCCGTTCTTATCGGCTTTCTTCTTATACTTTTCTTTACAATTGCCTCTGTTGTGTTTCCCTGCTGCGGCGGATCGAACGCCGATTATTCCTACCAGACACCTCCGGAGACAGATGACGGCTGGGAAACGGAATCTCTCTATAAAATGAATATGGATGCCGAGAAGTTTGTCGCTCTTGTCCGTCATATCCAAAGCGAGCGCTATAAAAATATCCATGGCATCCTCATTGTTAAGGATGGAAAACTCATACTGGAAGAATATTTTCATGGCTTCGATCGCGACAAGGCCCATCAGATCAGATCCGCCACAAAATCGATCGGCTCCATGCTGACGGGGATAGCCATCGATCATGGTTTCCTCAAGGATGTCGAGGAGAAAATTTATCCCTACTTCAAAGGGTACGAGATCGGACAAAAATGGGATGCGAGAGTCAGAGATGTTACACTGAAATCGTTACTGACAATGACGTCGGGCTATGATTGTGATGATCATGCAATTCCGATATTCGAGTGTGAGAAGGCTATGTACGAGACCGATGACTGGGTAGAGTATGCCCTCAATCTCCCGATGGCCCATAAGCCCGGCGAACATTGGGCCTATAACAGCAGCAGCCTCATGGTGGTGAGTGAAATCATCTCGAAAACGTCCGGAATGACCATGCCGGATTTTGCCGACAAATATCTCTTTGGACCGTTAGGGATCAAAGAGTTTCACTGGGGTTTTTCACCGAAGGGGCGGGCATGGCTTGCCGGGAATGCAAAGATGAAGCCGAGGGAGATGGCGAAGATCGGCCTCCTCATGCTGGAGGGTGGAAGATGGAAGAGAAGGCAGATTATCTCGGAAAAGTGGATAAGGGAATCAACCAGAGAGCATGAAATATCAGATAATAATTGGGGCTACGGCTATCTGTGGTGGACGGGGAAGCAACTTTTCGGTGAACAGTTTATTCCCGGATACTGGGCGGCAGGCAATGGCGGAAATTATATATTCATCTGTCCGGAACTGGACCTGGTGGCAGTCTTTACCGGGGGAAATTATAACAGTATCCTGGAATTGCAGACCCTGGGAATGCTTGTAAACTATATCATTCCGGCGATACTCCCGCCGATGCCGCCCCGACAAATTACGGAGCTTGATCCGGCGATTCTTGATTCCTGTGTCGGTGAGTATAAGTTACAACAGGGGGACCTTCGCGTATCGGTTCTTAAGAAAAATGATGCGCTTCATTTAACATTACTGGAACGAACGATGCCGATGTACCCTGAATCGGAGAGCCGTTTTTTTATTCCCGACGATATCTTGGGTAACTGGACATTTGCAACCGAACGGGATGAGAAGGGAAACGTAATCTCAGCAACAGGGTATACTGCCTTTCAGGTCATGCACTTTACAAAGATGAAATAACGTGAGCCTGTCAGGCATCTCAATTATTATATTATGGGTAAGAGGAAAATAACGATCGAATGAAGAAACTGTTGTGGGCACTCTGTCTGGTGTTGTTACTGTCGTGCAGCGTTTGGGCTGAAGAGGGAAACGGAGTTGCCGTTGATGTATTGGCGAAAACGAGTGCGAGTTGGAACGGAAAGGCGTTGCCGGGCTATGCCGAAGGCACACCGGAGATAACAATCCTGAGAATAAAAATACCGGCAGGAGAGCAATTGCCGCTTCACGAACATCCGGTAATAAATGCAGGCGTATTGCTGCGTGGAGAGTTAACGGTAGTGACAGATGATAATATAACATTACATCTCGAAGCCGGCGATTCAATCGTCGAGGTTGTCGATACGTGGCATTACGGGAAGAATGAGGGCACGGTGCCGGCAGAGATTATCGTTTTCTATGCCGGTACAGTGGGGATGCCGATAACCGTTAAGAAATGAATTGAACAGCGAGCGCATTCCCCGCTACTTGCGGCGGGGGACGCAAACGTAAAAAACAAATATTTTCCTTAACAGTTATCCGAAAACTCTATTCGATAGGATATGGTTTTGGCTCACTTTCCACAACATGTCCTACTCTGTAGGAGAGAAAACGGTAGTATATCGATTATGCAGATGCTCCGATATCCTCGATGTGTTCCGCGATATTCTCACAATGATCTGAAATTCTCTCGAGATGAATCAGGATGTCTATGAAGATAGGTCCCGCTTCCGGTGCGCAGAGTCTTTTATAGTGCCTTTCGAGGTGACGACCTCTGACATCTCTCACCATTCGGTCAATGAGGTCTTCTCGTTCAAAGATACGCTTGATTGTCTCAGTATCTATATTCCTGACCAGCATGACCACATCGGCAATGTTTTCAAGAACCTGCGTTGTTATTTCTCTGAGATCAGTCAATGCATCTTCGGTGAAGACAATATTCTGTTTTTCTTTTCTCTCGGCAAGTCTGGCGAGGGTGAGTGCGTGATCGGCGATGCGTTCGGAATCGTCGGCAATGGCGGAAAAGGAAAAGAGTTTCTGGGACACCTCAATTGAGAGTGTATCGAAGGATATCTTGCAGAGGTAGTCTCCTATTTCGTGTCTCAGATTGTCGACAACGGATTCGATATACTCGATACTGTTTTTCTCACTATCGCTGAAATTCTCTATCAGCCTCACACTCATGCCGCTCATTTTCTGGGCGAGCAGTATTTCCCGCTCGAGTTCCTTTCTTGTGCAATTCAATGCCTCGTGAGGATTAAAGAGTTGCTTTTCATCAAGAAACTCCGGCCAGATTGGGAGAAGGTCTAGGCTAATACTGATAAGAGGTGTTGAGGAAAAACAATACACAGTGCATGGTGCTTGATGAAACATCGTGCAGTCATTGAACCGAGCATAGTCCATTTAAAGCGGGAGCATTGCATGGGCCGTAACAGCCTCAAAAATACCTATAGGAACCGGATGAATGCGATCCTTATTGCTGTAGGGATGAAATTCCATTCCAGAAGCCACAATATCTAACCTCACATTATTTTTTTTCAGGACCGACTACGCTACTTGAATCTTAAATAATTTTAAAAAAAGCTTGACATTCGTATTTTATGGTCTATAGTTTTACGAAATAGTCAAATGAGGCTATGTTTTATTGCGAATATCGTAAGGTAACTTACAAACAAACTAACAGCCAGTACTCCTTCCAACTTAATAGTATTATGATTGATTTTCATAAATCAATAGATGAAACAGATTTTGCAATTATAGAACTTTTGCAAAAAGATGGACATATGTCTAATAGCTCCATGGCTGAGAAGATTGGGGTTAGTGAAGGGACAATTCGTAATAAAATCAAACGGATGACAGCTTTAAAGTTATTGAGAATAACAGCACAATTTAATCTTTATGAAGATGATAGTTTTATTGCTTTTTATATTCTTATCCGAAGTAGCTCCCGTAACTTGACAAGTATTGCAGAAAGAGTTTCTAAATTTCCAGGTGTTATGTCGGTGTCAACGCTTGCTGGCCAATATGACATTATTGCTGAAGTTTTGTTAGATAGCAAAGCATCTTATGTAGGATTTATTGAAAAATATTTGGGTACTTTGCCAGAGATAATAATGACAGAATCATTGCTGATTTCAAAATCGTTTAACAAATGGGCTACAACAGTTCAAGATGTAATGGTATTAGGGCGTGACTGAGGCTGAAAAAGGGAAAAATGTATAAAAAAGAGGAGGAGGTGACTTGGAGAAAGTTGAGGTTGGTTTAGCAATAGTCAGAAAATAAAAAAAAACGGAGGATATATAATTGTGAAGAAAAGAAAGATGTATCTAAGGTTTTCTTTAAGTTTGGTTGTGGCCTTTTGTTTTGTTTTTATGTTTGGTTATGCTAGTTTTGCAGCTGATGTTCCAAAGGTGAAGGTTGGGGTTGTTCTTCCCTTGACAGGTCCTCCAGCCTCAATGGGCATAGGGGGGAAGCAGGCATTAGAAGTATATTTTGACTATATCAATGAAAATGGTGGGATTAAGTCTTTGGGCGGTGCTCAAATCGAGATGGTACTCGCGGATAGTGCTGCACAACCAGACGTAGGGGTTAATCAAGCAGAACGATTAATACATAAAGAAAATGTTCAAGTTCTTATCGGTTGCTATCAAAGTAGTGTAACACTTCCAGTTTCTTCTTTAGCTCAGCGATATAAAATTCCGATGATTTCTTTTGCTGGCAACAGCGATAAAATACTTATGCGTGGAAATGACTGGATTATCAGACCAGGTCCTTGGGCTTCAGGAACGGCTTATTCAAGATTAGAAGCTGTTAAGGTACTTAATGATCTGAAAGGAGTTAAGAACAACAAAATTGGAATTTTATATGTTGATGATGAATGGGGGCAAGCGGGTGAAAAAGCTATTAAAACTCAAGCTCCTCTCTTTGGTCTGGAGGTTGTTGTCTCACAACCATATCCCCACAAGATAGCTGATTTTACATCAATTATAACAAACTTTAAAAAGCACGACATTGTTGCAATTCTTGTGAATGGGTACGGTCCAGAAACACTACTATTTTTACAATCAAGATATCAAATGGATATGGGTGGGGGGATTTTCTGTATTAGTGGTGTTCATGACCCTGGTTTTCTTCCTAGTGCCGGTATTACAGCGCGATATCTGTTTTGTAATGTTTCAAGTGGGGATTGGTTAATACCACATAAAACCAAAGAAGTATTAAAAATATTTGATCAGTATGAAAAGAAATATCCCAAGGATTGTCCTCACTTTGGAGGGGGTGAGGGCGAATTCTTTGGTTTTATGTGTGGGCAAGCTCTTTATGCTGCTTTAGAAAAAGCAGGCTCTCTTGATAATAAGTCAATCATGGATGCTTTGATGAGTTTAAAGATCCCTGCCAAAGATATGGTTTGTCCTTTTGCAATTGAAGTATCAGAAGATTTTCTCGGTATGAAAGGACAAAATCAAAAAGGTGTTTTACCTATAGAACAATATGATGAAAAAATAGTGTCCCGAATGGTTAGTCCTCTTGAAAAGGGCTATGATCCTGTATGGCCAGTGCCAAAACCTTCGGAGTGGAAGTAATATTTACATAATACTGGACTGTCTTCTCGTGTCGTGATGCGGTTACCTTATTTAGGTAATCGCATCGCGATGGATTGATGCACTAAGCTTTAAATGGTTACGTGCAGAAAAACATTATATTTTGTTGAGAATCTCTTGTTGATGCTATCGTAAAAAGTCCCAATAGACTGTTATTTTTAACCAACGTGATAAATCTTGGCAATTTAATACTTTTAGAATACAAGATTTTTCCCTGAGATAGAAATGACTTGTCGTCCGATTATGGCTTTTTACAAGTTCGTCCTTATTGATTGAGTGGTAGGTATTTTCCACTTAAATGGAGGGTAGTTGTGGAAGGAATTTTACAGTCAGTATGTAGTGGTTTTTTAATGGGAGGAGTTTACGGTTCCGTTGCCGCTGGATTAGCTATTATTTATGGTGTTATGCGAATCATCAACTTTGCTCATGGTGAATTGGTAACGATAGGTATGTTTGTGGCTTTTTGGTGTTCGAGCTTATTGGGTTTTGATCCATATATTTCAATGTTGCCTGCAGGCATAATTTTATTTGGATTCGGGTATCTCATTCAAAAGGCGTTGATTAATCCTGCCCTAAAAAGAACAACGGAGCGAGAACCCCTTACATTACTGCTCATTACAGCAGGTATATCAATGATACTTATCAATGTAGGGGTCCTTATTTGGTCTGATTATCCTAAAATGATACGGACGTCATATTCTCTTTCATCGATTGGTATTGGTACTTTGAGATTCCCGGTTACGCGGATTATAGCGTTTGGGGTTTCTATGGTTTTGATAGGAGGTCTCTACCTGACCTTATTAAGAACTGAAGTCGGAAGAAGAATGAGGGCTGCAAGTCAAGATAGAGAGGCTGCAAAGTTGATGGGAATTAATGAAGAACATGTGTATTGCCTTGCCTTTGGAGTGGGGGCTGCAATTGCGGGTATGGCGGGAGTATTACTCTCTACAATATTCTTTATCAAACCATCGGCCGGTGAAATATTCGTTATGCGTAGTTTCATCATAGTTGTTCTCGGAGGAATGGGAAGTATACCTGGCGCTTTGGTTGGAGGAATAATTGTGGGTCTTATCGAATCAGTGGGAAGCCAATTCATGAATCCTGTGTATGCAGAAATGTTGGTATTTATTCTGTTTATTTTTACTTTGTTAATACGCCCAAGCGGATTACTTGGGAGGGAAGAAGTATGATGAAAACACTTACGAAGTTTAAACCGAACCTATTACTTATCTTTTTTCTGGTCTTGATGGTTATACCTCTATTTGTAAAAGATCAGTATGTTTTGCAAGTAATTATAATGGCAATGTATTTTGCATATCTTGCAAGCTGCTGGAATATTGTTGGTGGTTTTGCTGGTCTTTTTTCGCTTGGCCATGCCGCTTTCATTGGATTGGGAGCATATGGTTCAACTATTTTGTTTCTTCAGTATAATATAAGCCCGTGGTTGGGAATGTTTTTTGGTGGATTTCTTGCTGTTATAGCAGCAGTTATTATTGGTTATCCATGTTTCAAATTGCGCGGAGTTTATTTCGCTATTTCCACATTGGCTTTTGTATCAATCCTGCAAATGGTCTTTACAGCAACGAGAAATATTGGCAACATTGAACTGGGCGCAGGTGAAGGTCTCGTTATTCCGGTTATGGATCAATCATTCTGGATGTTTCAGTTTTTTGACAAAAAGTATTATTACTGGATCATACTTTGCATGCTTATCTTAATCACAGTCGTTGTAAATAAAATAAGGCATACTCATCTTGGGTATTTTCTTTTAGCCATCCATCAAGAACAGGACGCAGCTGATTCCTTGGGAGTGAATGTACGGAAATATAAACTCTTAAGTTGGTGTATCAGCGCTTTTTTTACTGCATTGGGAGGGACATTCTATGCGCAGTTGTTGCTCATTGTTTCACCAGAAAGGCTCCTTTCCGTACCGATGTCTATCGAGTTAGTTATTATGTCATTAATAGGGGGTATTGGTACAATTGCGGGTCCAATCCTGGGAGCATTCTTGCTTGTTCCACTTGGAGAAGTTTTACGAGCGCAATTCGGAGGACAGTTTGCGCAGATTCAAGCCATCGTATATGGGGCAATCATCATTGCAGTGATTATATTCTTGCCTACAGGATTGAAACCGCAACTGGAGAAAGGATTACAGAAATTTATGAGTATATTTAGGCTTGGTTTGAAGGAACAACAATAGTCTCAACTTTTGCTTCAAACGTATCATGCTTTTTATGTAAGGGGGATAAGATGTTACACCTAAACCATGTTAGTAAAACTTTTGGTGGTGTTCGTGCGGTCCATGATGTGAGTCTTTCAATGAGACAAGGTGAGATATTGAGCCTGATAGGTCCCAACGGTGCGGGGAAAACAACTCTTTTTAATATGATTGCTGGGTATTTCAATCCTGATTCAGGGGGGCAAATAATTTTTAATAAAGAGAGAACAGATAAATTAAAGCCTTATGAAATGTGTAACTTGGGGATATCTAGAACCTTTCAAGTTGTAAAACCTTTTGGGCATTTGACAGTACTCGAAAATGTTATTATCGGAGCTTTAAATCGGACAATTAGTATCCCGGAAGCTACCCAAAATGCTCAGGAAATAATTGAGTCTTTAGGTCTAGATGCTAAACAACAACTCTTAGCTCATACATTATCGATTGGTGATAGAAAACGATTGGAAATCGCAAGGGCTTTAGCAACAAAACCTAATCTGCTTCTTCTTGATGAACCGATGGGAGGATTAAATCCACATGAGACAGAAGATCTTATAAACATTGTTCATGCCATTCATGCCCAGGGAATAACTATATTTCTCATTGAACATGTTATGGTTGCTGTTATGAAATTATCTAAGAGGGTAATTGTCTTGAATGATGGAGAGATTATATGTGAAGGATCACCAGAAGAAGTAGCTAAGAATAGGGATGTCATAGTTGCATATTTCGGGGAGGAATATATAAGTGCTTGAAATAAATAATCTAAAAATATGTTATGGCGATATGTTGGCAGTTAACAATATTTCCTTGAAAATTGATGAAGGTGAAATTGTTACAATAGTTGGTGCCAATGGAGCGGGTAAATCAACAATTTTAAAAACTATTTCAGGTGTTCATCCAATCAGCGCGGGGCAAATCATTTTTCAGGGAGAAAGAATTGATAATATTCCTTCCCATCAAATCGTCGAAAGGAGACTTATTCATGTTCCAGAAGCAAGACGGGTTTTCCCCTATATGTCTGTTTGGGAAAATTTGCTAGTTGCCTCTCAGTCAAAGGCAGCTAAGGTGAAACGATCTGAAATTCTAAAGGCCGTTTTCGAAATATTGCCACAACTCTATGATCGCAAGAAACAGCTTGCAGGATCTCTAAGTGGTGGTCAGCAACAAATGCTTGCAATTGGAAGAGGGCTTATGGCTGATCCAAAACTCATCATGTTGGATGAACCGTCCTTGGGTCTATCACCGTTACTAGTGATGCAAGTTTTTGAAAAAATTGCACAGATCAACAAGCAAAAGGTAACGGTATTACTCGTTGAACAGAATGTTACCCGTGCGCTGTCGATGGCAGACAGAGGATATGTTCTAGAAAATGGATCCATTGTCATGAAAGGTAAGGGTACAGAATTGCTAGCAAATGAATACTTAAGAAAAGCTTATTTAGGTATGTAGGTAGTATGTATTTTTCAACAAATTAATAATAAAAGAAAAGGGGTCAAAAATGGATAAAGTTTCTGAAGCCGAAATGGTATTAATTAATGCAAATGTTATAACGATGGATAAAAAGAGACCAAGGGCTGAAGCCATTGCTATAAAAGATGGCAAATTTATGAAAGTAGGTGGGGCCGACGAAGTTAAGGAATTAATTGGAAAGAAAACAGAAATTAGAGATGTAAAAGGAATGACTGTTGTGCCAGGTTTTAATGATGTCCATAATCATGTGACACAGTTTGGATTGGTTGAGCAACAAATAAATTTAAGAAATGAGTCAGTTCAATCAATTAATGATATTCTGAATATTGTTGGAAGACAAGCTGAGCATCAGTCCAAGGGTACGTGGATTATGATTGAAGGTTATAACCAGAATGTACTGGAAGAAAAGAGACATATTACTTGCTGGGAATTAGATAAAGTTGCACCTGATAACATTGTATGCCTACGACACGTAAACATGAATATGTATGTTCTTAACAGTAAGTTGTTAGCTATGATGGGTATTGATAAGAATACCGAGGACTTGGAAGATGCGGAGGTAGTGAAAGATATAGTGACCGGTGAACCAACTGGTTTACTCAACCCTCATCCTTCCTGTGAGCGTCTTAATAATCTTATGCCAAAGGTGTCGCGTAAGGATATATTAAAAAGTATTGAATGGGTTAATCAACTATATTTGTCTCAAGGTATTACAAGTACGACTGATGAAGGGGTTGGCATGAGTGACTTCCCTGGTGAGATAGGAGTTTACCAGGAAGCAATTGATAGCGATATCTTTAATGTTCGAATAAACTTAGCTATTTGGAGTCGGGCGTTTCTAGATTTTGAAAATCTTGATGAAGAATTAAAAGAAATCGATGCTAAACTCTTAACTTTTGGCATTCGTTCCGGGTTGGGAAACGAAAAATTGCGTATAGGTCCATTTAAAATAGTTCTTGATGGTCCTCTGAGTGGTGGAGGAACAGCTACACATGAACCATATGGAATTGATCCGCAGAATCAGAGCACTGGAGTGATGGCAATTCAAGGGCAGAAACTGGAGGATCTTGTTTCTGCAGTCCATTCCTTGGGGTGGCAATTATCAGTCCATGCGATTGGAGATCGAGCAATCGATGAAGTTCTTGATGTATATGAGGCAGTTTTAAAAAGAAAACCTAAGATAAATCATCGTTTTAGGATCGAACATACTTACATGCCAAGTTCGAATGCGATGGATAGAGCTAAGCAATTGGGAGTTTCTTTTGTCATGCAACCAGGTTTTATTTGGGAATTAGGAGACAGTTTTATCAGCCATCTCGGACCCGAAAAAGCCGCAAAAACCTTTCCCTTTAAGAGTTTACTTGAAAAAGGTGTTTCGGTGGCTTTTAGTTCTGACCGTCCTGTTACGAGCATAATAAGTGGTTCTCCTCTTTTAGGCATTCATGCTGCAGTTAATCAAAGAACCGTTAGCGGTCAAGAGTATGCACTATCACAAAAAATATTGCCTGAAGAAGCGTTGCGTCTGTACACTCTTGATGCCGCATATACTACTTGCGAGGAAAATATTAAGGGCTCTATTGAAGTAGACAAATTAGCTGACTTGACAATCTTAAGCGAAGATTTAACCAATATAGAAATAACAAAAATTAAGGATATTCAAGTTAAGGCAACAATGGTGGGTGGAAAGTTTTTTTATGAGCAACAATGATTATTCCTAAACGGCTATTGTAGTTGAAAAAGAATAAATTGTGATAAAAGGCGAATCAAGAGCTTGGAAGCTAGAAGTCTTCTCTTTGATAACTTTAATTATGTTATTTACCACTTCCGGTTTACCTTCATGAATGTGGCTAATGATATCATGTCAATGACGTTTCAGTATTTTCGAGAAATGGACTTTGAAACATGATTTAAAGATCGAGTCAATGTTATACTACGTATCCTACGCTTTGGTCGTTGACGCTTAGGATACGTAGGAACATATATATAATTTAAAATACAGTATTATCATTATTATGAGGAACCCGAAAAGCCAATCGGTATCAAAAATATGTGTAGGCGGTGTATTGGAACGGAAATATATTATCGTTACCGTGTTACCTCAGAGTATGCTTCGGTAGAGAAACGGTCAAAATGATACTTGGAGCTTCAAAGATGCTCGGATTCGAATCGGCTTCGTCTGTCACTATAACGCTTAAGGATTCCGAACATTTTGATGGGTATCTGTTTCTCAAGGTACGTTATCTCTATTGCAAATAAATGGGAGAACTAAAATGATTAATCTTGAAGAGGTCAAAATTATTACCATTTGTGAAAATACAGCTTCAGATCTTGAATTCATAGGAGAGTGGGGGCTAAGTATATTAGTTAATACAGGTGATATGAAAGTTCTTTTTGATACAGGAGGAGGACTTAGTGTATTACCCAATGCGGATCATTTTAATATACAATTCAGCGACATAGATGTAATAGTATTAAGTCATGGCCACGTAGACCATACCGGTGGGCTAGTTTCAGTACTTAAAAGAATGCATTATGAAAAACCTGATAAAAAAATAGATATAATTGCGCACCCGTCTATTTTTGATAATAAATACTATCAACGTTCACAAAGTGAAAATCCTTTTTACGAAGGTGTTCCTTTTAAAATAAATGAGATTGAACAATGGGGGGGGAATTTTATTCTTTCTGAAGGACCTGTTATTTTAAATGATGATATAGTAACTAGTGGAGAAATCGAAATGACTAATGCTTTTGAGTCAGTTTCTCCCTGTTGTCTTGTTAAGAAGAATAATAGATATATAATTGACAATTTATGTGATGATCTTGCTCTTTATCTTACAACTGAAATGGGGCTCATTGTAATTGCTGGGTGTTCTCATCGAGGTATTATTAACTCGTTATATCATGCTCGGAAAATAACGGGAAATAACAATATTTTTATGGCAATGGGAGGAACCCACTTAGTTAATGTCTCAGAAGAACAGCTAAAATTTACTGTGAGAGAGATACAACAATTGAATGTCAAAAAAGTTGGAGCTTCCCATTGTACGGGAATGGATTCAGCAAGTTATTTGGCATCTGAATTGGGGGGGGTATTTTTTCATAATAATGCAGGTTCTGTTGTAGAGTTTTCGGGTGGTATATTAAATTGTAAAAGTTAGGATTTTTCCCTGTAGTTCAAGGTAAATGAAGTGGCAGTCAGTTTTCTCTTTGGTTAAGATGTTCTTAACAAAGGAAACATCAAAATCACCGAAGGAGGAAAGAAATGACTTACAAGAGAAAGATAGCCAAAAGATATTCATTGCTACAGTTAGTTGAAAAGTTACGAAACTTATCAGTAGCCTGTCGACATAACGGGATATCCCGAAGTCAGTTTTACGAGTACAAACGATTCTTTCAAGAATAGGGATTCGACGGATTAAAAGATTATCAATCAATAAAAAAGTATTTCTAAAAAAGTGCCTTATGCAGATGCTCCGATATCCTCGATGTGTTCCGCGATATTCTCACAATGATCTGAAATTCTCTCGAGATGAATCAGGATGTCTATGAAGATAGGTCCCGCTTCCGGTGCGCAGAGTCTTTTATAG